>ERZ887830.453-NODE-453-length-26230-cov-30.718968_pt1 | contig 26230 bp, 22 predicted proteins | sample MGYA00521101_ERZ887830 | MGnify/ENA primary metagenome ERZ887830 (study PRJEB32303, sample SAMEA104408592) | aquatic metagenome | biome: Marine water; feature: Pelagic; material: water | place: Baltic Sea | collected 2014-06-05T16:38:00 | depth 1,762 m ... | reverse complement strand
AAATGGTCGATTTAGACCTTTCGGATGCGGCGATTGCCGAAGCCATGCTAGAAGTTCCAGACATTGATATGTAGACGGTCTTTCACTACCCACGCTAGCGAGTGACCGATCACTGGCAAACGAATCAGCGCATCGAGATAGGTGTTTGACTCTGCGCCTTCACTGTTTTTCGCAGGCTCAGCGGGCGTTTTTGTGCCCTACCTGACCAGCGCCCCCTATTTTTGGAGCTTCTTCTGAAAGGCATGACCTGCATCAGGGCCCAGAATAGAATGCCCGCCATCCACGGGAAAATCTGCGCCTGTGACGAAGGATGCTGCAGGGGACAGTAAGAAACAGACCACTTCGGCAACTTCTTCTGCGTCTGCAATCCTGCCCAGCGGATGCAAAACAGCGCCCACACTGTCGGCATGAGCTCGGTCGCCTGACGTCGCCAACTCTATCGGTCTGGACCATGTCCAAGCTGGGGATACCGAATTGACTCTAATGTTGACATCGGCCAGTTGGAGCGCCTGTAAGCGAGTGAGATGCAGGATTGCGGCTTTTGCTGTGGGATAAAGCGCTCTGTCTCGCTGAGCGATCTTTGCCGCAATACTCGCCACATTGACCACTGCCGACGGACTGTTCTGAGTCAACATTGGCAGTGCCTCAGCCAGCAGCCTTGCGCCGCCGAAAACGCAAACATCAAAAGCTTCGTGCCAGTCTGCTCTAGTGGAAGTGATTCCGTGATCCAAATAGCTCACGGCGTTGTTTACAATTCCGGTCAATCCGCCATAAGTCTCGCGTGCAAAGTCCACTATGCCTTTGAGGTCTTGATCACTGCGGACGTCACAACGATAAGCGGCCACCGACCCGTTAATTTCATCTGCGATTTTGGCGGCGGCGCACTCATCGGTATCGCCAATGATGACATTATTACCTGCCGAGGCAATTTGACGCACGATCGCAGCACCCAGGATGCTGGCGCCTCCACTAACGATATAGGTAGCCGATTTTGTGGCTAAATCAGAATCATGATCAACCAAGCGCTAGCTCCCGAGATGGCACGATTGTTACTAGGTTCTCTATCGCGGATAGACTCGCGATATGCCTCTCTCGTGGATACGCACTGCATGCATCCTCCACTACGGTCACTTTTAGACCCAGATCAGCTGCATGCCTTGCAGTGTGTTCCACTACAGAGTGAGTGGCCACACCGAGCAGCACTAAATGATCACAACCCAAATCTGAGAGCATTTCTTCCAGTCCTGTTGCAAAAAACGCGTTCACACGATTATGCGACACAACAATATCAGTTTCGCAATCTGGCCCTAAAGCCTCGAAAAACTCCGCACCCCAGCTGCCATCTCGCATCACTTCGTTCTGCTTCACGAACCGATACAACTCGCAATTCTCTATAAGATCTGCGCCGTCAGGCTGGAAAGCCATGCGCACAAAAATTCGTTGGACACCCACTTCCGCAGCCGCCTGCAAAGCCTTCGAGGCAGCTGAAATAAATGCTGTCCTATCGCCTTCCGCCCCGCCGAATCCGGCATGAATCTGGCCAGCAGGATGAATGACCTCGTTTTGAAGATGCAAAGGGAGCATGACGGTAGCGTCCTTTACCGTCATGATTATATAAACACCTCGATCGGCTCAAAAGCCTCACCAGAATCAATGAGATCAACCCGCTTCTCTCCTATTTTCAGGTGCCCATCACTCACCACAAGGGTATGGGTGTAAAGGCCAGCAAAAGTTCGCAGTCCAAAGCTCCTCCACTCTGCCATTTGAAAGGCAGAGCCAACCACTAAGCGGTTAGTCTCATCGCAAATTTTCTCAATAACGATGGCACTTACCATGTGCGACGTTCTAGACCGAGGCTTCTGTGACCAGGCCCTATCATGGTTCAGGCGGTTAATTCTCACCTGTCTCATCATCGAGTCCTCGTATGCGAGGGATAAATGATTTATCGGATCAGGCTGGTCTTCGATCAGCGGGATCCAATACATTCCCTGCTCGGCAAACAGATTGTCCCACTCAGTAAATTTTCGCTGATCCAGTAAGCGAGCCTCTCGATAAAGAAAGTGGCAAACCATTTCATATGAGATGTCAGACGCTGAGTTGATCGGCTGAGGATTAACGGAGGTCATGAGGCCTCTGGTGAGACTGACTGGCCTGAGCCCTCGCTCATGTATTCGTGCCAGGCCCGAAACTGATTGCGAATGGGCAGTTCACTGGTGCCCACTCCAATAAGCCCACCCTCTGAGCCAGAGTAGGGCTGATCTTGTCCGGCATTACGATGTTGACTGACCCAATCTCCACCTTGAGTGCTGAGTCCTTTTTGGCACTCAGCATAAACATGAACATCGTCGGTCATAACAATAGACGAAGGCGAATTCACCACATTCGAATAGGTAAACGTTCTTTGAAGCAGTTCGTCAGGCGCCCCATCCAATCTGAAGGTAAATATCTCCACGAGTGTTCTGTCTACGGAGAGCGGACGAATCACCCTCCATTGCTGAAATGAGGTGTGGGGGGAGCAAGATGGATAAATGATGGTGTTATGGCGATTCACAGCGAGGATGTCCTCTGCCCGGTCCTCCCCTACTTTGGCGGCCAAGCTCGCAAAGTATTGCTGTGATAGCGGATCATCTGGCGCATTGAAAATGGCCGTCATATAACTGTGGCCATAGTCGAACGCGTGCAGGTCAAGATCTGACCAAAACTTTGGCGGTGCCCCGTTACCATCAATGATATGAAGCTCAAATGGTAACTCTCCATCCAAAACCTCCTCCGAATACTGCCTAGCAGCTCTATAGGAAGACTCATGAGTAGCGATCGGGTGCCCAGTATCGTTTAAATTCTCGAAAAATATCTTCCAGTTTGAACGCTGTACGACTCTAAAAACGCCGCCCGCTACAGAAACCGTACCCTCTGGTGCTCTGTCACAAAAATTGTCTAATGAACTTTTTACCCCTGCTAAAAAATCCTCGAACTCAGCACCATCCTCGGCCAACGAGGCAAACACAAAACCTCGATAGGCGGCGACTCGAGCGACTTTTCGCAGAGAGAACCTCGGGTCAGTCAAATCAAATGAGGTGTCTTGATACCCGTCAAGATAGGGCACACCTCGCAATTTGCCATCCAAATTAAAGGTCCACGCATGATACGGGCACCTGAATAGACCATTGGTATGCCCGCAGCCTTCCTCTGCTATTCGAGCGCCCTTGTGAGGGCACCTGTTATAAAAGATATTGATTTCGTCTCGCTTCCCCCGAGTCATGACAACAGACTGCAGGCCGATACGAGTTGTCCAGTAATCGCCGGGGTTAGGGATCTGAGAATCATGCCCAACGTAAATCCATGCCGACCCAAAGATCCGGTCCATCTCTAAGCCGAAAACTTCCTCGCTCACGTAGACGTCGCGATGAACCTCATCCTTCTTGATTAATCGGTCGATATCCATAGATGCAACCCACGTTAATGTCTTGATTGCTTCTTGATAAACCCCCCAGCTGCGAGAGTGCAGCTGAGGGTCAGGTACCTAGAAGATGCTTCAGAAACTATAGCCCAACATCACGAAGTACTGCCGGCCCCGATCAAAAGCCTGAATGGTACTGCCAAAGGTTGATTGGTAATCCGCAAATAGGCTGAATTCCTCGTCGCCCACGTTATCGACTCCTACCGTAGCGCTAAGCCCAGATGATGCGGACTGCCATTTAGCGCTGATATTAACCACCGAATAGTCAGGCTGAACTAATGGGTCGGCCCATGCAGGTGAGAACGGGAGACCACCCCCATTGGTGTAAATCTCGCTCCGCCATGACCAATCTAATCTTGGCGTTAGCTGGCCAAATTCGGTATCGAAGGTCTTTGTAATGGAAAGGTTAGTGTTCCATTCAGATACAAATACGAAAGGATCAGACACAGAGAGACCCGTGAAGAGGTCAGGATCTAGAGAGTCGTAGCCGGCGTCCGTATAGCCGATGGCCAGATCAACCAAAATCCCATTCGCAGCCAAATAATTAACCTCTAGCTCAAAGCCCTCAATGGTGGCGTCACCAGCATTGGTAGTGTAAGGCCCAACTCTGCTGGGTTCACTGATGAGAATCTGCAAGTCACTGTAGTCCGCCGAATAAACTGAAAAATTCACCCGAAGAGAATTATCAAGCAGCTCAGCCTTTATGCCTGCCTCCAGAGAATCAACATACTCGGGACCAAATGATGGCAAGCTGGCCTCAGGGGGGAAGATCCGTTGAGTGAAGCCACCCACTTTAAAACCCTCGCTATAGGTGGCGTAGAGCATTAGATCGTTAGTGGGCGAATAACTGATGCTGGCCATCGGTGTGTTTTCCGAAATCGAGTTATTAACCGTCTCGTAAGGGACTACCCGATCACCCAGGGCGCAAACTTTTGTTGAACCATCCGAGTAGTTAAAACAAGGGAATGGCAAACCTCCCAGCGGCATTTCCTCAATATACTGATCAGGCAAGTAATCCCTGTCTTCCTTGGTGTGGCGTATACCCACTGTTGCTGAAAGTTTTTCTGTGAAATCAAAGGTCGCCTGAGCAAAAAACGCTTCGCTCGAATAATCGAAATACCCACCACTTTGTATTGATACAGTGGTGAAATCTACCGGATTAATATTTTCGCCATCTTCCTCGAAAGCGTAGACACCAGCCACCCAACTCAATCGGTCCTCAATCGCACTGCCAGACAACTGCAGCTCTAATGAAAATTGATCTTGCTCGAAAGTATCGAAGTAGTGAGTCAATGGATTGACCAATGGCCCGCCGGGGAATGCCGGCTGCCCATCGTTCTGCGGGTAACCGTCTCGGTCACTGGCAAATTCACCACTCAAGCTTCTGTGGCTTGCAATTAACTTTGCGGTGAATGCCTCGAGATCCCAGGTCAGCGTCAGCGACACTGCTTCGTTTTCCATTTCGGAGTAATTTGGGCCAGTGCCCAGGTTAGTGTTCTCCCCAGTGACCGCATTGGCCGTTGTATAGCACGCCGAGGGCGCATCTGGCAGTGTACATACGATCGGGTTCGGCCCACCAAAATCCGGGCTGAATCCTGCAAACAAATTATGAATGAACGGGAAGTTACCACCCGGGATTGCATCCGCACTCTCCGGAAACCCATCAACCCTCGTAACAAGCAGAGCCGGACCGTTTGATTTGTCGTCGTAGTAATCGAATGACAGATCAGCGGTAAAGGTCTCGGACGGTACCCACCTGAACGCCAATCGGCCCATCAGTGTGTCTTGATTGCCGAGATCCTTGTCATCGAAGGGTCTGGTGACATACCCATCCTGCTCTAAGCTGCCAAAGCTGCCCCTCGCAAACAAAGTGTCAGACAGAGGCACGTTGAGCACACCTCTGACGTTACGCCGCTCATCTGTGCCTAATTTGACGTCGAACTTGCCACCAAACTCCTCATTCGGCTTAGTAGTGGTGATACTGATCGCTCCGCCAACCGTATTTTTGCCAAACAAAGTGCCCTGTGGTCCACGCAAGATTTCGACCTGCTGAATATCGATCATATCCAACACGGCACCTGCTGATCGGCCCAGATAAACCTCGTCGACATAGATACCGACACCCGGGTCTATCGTTGGAATGAAATCCTTTTGCCCTATACCTCGAATATAGACCGCCGCGTTATTGCCCGCACCGCTATAGGATGGACTATTCTGAAACACCAGGTTGGGCGTCACGTTTTGCAATTTTGTGATTCGCGACAAGCCCATATCTTCTAACCGATCTCCAGAGAGAGCCGTTACCGAGATAGGCGTATCTTGTAGTGATTCAGCCGTCTTACGCGCCGTGACAACCACCTCTTCCAGAGCGGCACTGGCAACTGATGGGAGGATTGAGAGTGACAGGGAAGCTAGTAATGAAACGGACCATTTTCTGAGCGAGGCCGTAGACTGAAAACCTTGCTTGTTCACATCAGTTTGCGAGTATGCTGAGGGAGGGCTCTTCTTGACTGAAAGCATTATTCTTCTCCATTGTATTAAAAAAAATCAGCGCCCAGCTGCATCGACGGGCGGCAAAGCTTTATACCTAAAATTTTACCCTAGCCTATTCCGGTAGCGTTGCGCAAGCCGCTCTGACATCCACTGTAGTCCACAGACAAGCCTCTAAAAACTGCTGCCAGCCTTACTGAGGGTGCTACTGGAGAGATCTTGGAAGAGAAATTGACCGCACTGCGAGCGCTGCAAAGATAAGGGGAACCGCAAATGCAGCATAGATATAACCCACTCCCATCTGCGCTTCGAGCATCAAGCCCCCGGCAAACGGCGCGGCAATGGCCCCCAGCCGCCCCACTCCAATTGCAAGCCCAACCCCCGTAACCCTTGAGGAAGAATCATATAGCGCCGGGGCTATTGTATAGAGACCTATCATCGCGCCGATCAAGAAAAACCCCATCACTCCAGATAAAACCATTAACCAAGCGAGATTCGCATTACTCCAACCATAAATTAGGATAAATATGACGCTCAATATGAAGAACCATGCGGACAACTTGTTGGTCGCGAACTGACTGCCCAAGCCCCCCATTACCAAGGCACCCAACAACCCTCCCGCCTGCAGAATGGCGCCTGCCGAAATGCCTTGTGACATTGACAGACCCGCATCGACAAGGAGCTTAGGGGTCCAACTCACAACGAAATAAAAGGAGAACATCAAGCTCAGGTAGCACAGCCATAACAAGCGCGTATTGCGCTTGACTTCTGCGGGGGAAAAGCAGCTCCTCCAGCCTGAGGTGCCGCCCTCAGTCTGCCCTAATTCGAAGGTTGAAGGCACTGACAGTTCAAGTCTTTGAAAAATTTTTTTCCTCGCCTCAGCCGCTTTAGGTTCAGCAGACTGCGACAAAAAATCCAGCGACTCGGGAAGCCTGAAAATGACCACGGGTAATAATATGGCTGAGATCGCACCCCCAAATAAGAACAACGATTGCCAACCCATCGACTGAATGAGCCCTGCGGCGATGACCCCACCCAATAAGGCACCGAGCGGATAGCCCGATTGGAGCACACCCATACAAATGCCCCGTCGGTTGTCACTTGCGTATTCCGATACCAGCGTTGTCAGTGTGGCCAGCATTCCGCCAATTCCGAGCCCCGTAAAAAATCTCAATATCAGAAGCTGCTGCTGAGTCTGAGAATATGCCGAAGCAAGCATCCCTATCGTCACGATGATCAGGCATATGTGAACCAGACGCTTCCTACCCATTTTATCGGCCAACGATCCAAGCACGACTGAGCCGACCGCCATACCGACCAATCCCGCGCTAAGGAGCAGCCCCAGTCGGGTCGGATCCAACTGCCAGTCGGCCGCGACTGAGGCCGCGGCAAAAGACATCACCAACACATCGTAACCATCCAGCATGTTAATCAACGTGCACAGTGCGACGACTTCCCACTGGAAAAAGGACATCTTTCTAGCATTTATCTCCTTGCGGATAGAGACGCCATTGTGACTGACTCGAGCTTCCACCATGCAATTGCTATCCTCTGGTTCTCTCGTGAAAATCAAAAACAATGACGCCCTGCAACTGGCATCATCATAACGGTAGCGGCAGATTTGTCACCGATTGACTCGCCACCAGTGATCAACCCTGAAAAAGATCTTTCAGAGTATGCTAACGATATACCTGCCCACAGTTTGAGATTTTTGCCGGAAGCATTCATTGTTGATGGTTCAGGAACGGATAAAACCTTATCGGGTCGACAAAAAAATAAATATCAGGATGGTGCCAATAGATGAATACGAGTGAATTATGGATAGGCGGAAAAGAACAAAAGCCGTCTACTGGAGAATATTTTGACGATCTGAACCCCTCTAACTTGGCGCTGATCGCTCGCGTCGCAAAGGGAAGCGCAGACGACGTTGATGCGGCGGTAAACAATGCGAAGGACACCTTTGAACACTTCAAAGACGCTGAAGTCCGGCAGAGGGAAAAAATTCTTTGTGACGCGGCTTCCTTGGTGGAAAGAGACCGTGAAATTTACATGGATTTGCTGGTTAATGAAGTAGGGTCGCCGCAAATGAAGGCGGCCTTTGAGGTCGATTATTGTATTAATGCTTTCCGAGCGGCAGCCGGTGTGCCTCGCAGATTGGTGGGTCAGACGATGCCGCTGGATAGACCAGGTGCCTTTGGCATGTCTATTCGCGAGCCCGTTGGGGTTATCGGATGCATTACCCCTTTTAATGTGCCTCTCCTGAAGAACGTCAAACAGATAGCCATGGTGATTGCCACAGGAAACACCTCTGTGTTGATGCCTTCGGAATTCGCTCCACAAGTGACTGTCCAATTTGCCAAAACGCTCCACGAGGCAGGTCTGCCCGGCGGGGTGTTGAATTACGTCACGGGTGACCCTGCGGAGATCGGAGATTGCCTCACATCGCATCGGGATATCGCCGCCATCAACTTTTGTGGCTCACCGAGAGTGGGGCAGCATGTCGCCAACATTGCGGCAAAGAACTTAAAGCCCATCACCCTCGAATTAGGCGGGAAAAACCCTCTGATTATTCTCAATGACGCCGATCTCGATAAGGCGCTCGAAGCGGCGATGTTGGGAATATTTTTCTTTCAGGGTCAGGCCTGCATGGCTTCAAGCAAGATTATTGTTGAGTCGGAAATCGCGCAGCGATTTATTCCAGCCTTTGTTGAGATCGCAAAAAGTATCAAGATCGGCGACCTTTCCGATCCGGAAACTGCGATTGGACCTATCATCAGTTCAAGACAGGGTGACAGAATCAGATCGCACGTCGCCGATGCCATCGAAAAGGGGGCAACATTGCTTCATGGTGGTGATTGGCAAGGCAATTGTTGCCCTCCGACTATCCTGTCGAATGTCACTAGTGCCATGACGGTATACAGCGAGGAAACATTTGGTCCTGTCACATCAATTTACACCGTCGATGATCTCGAAAGCGGCATGCAATTAGCAAACGATACAAGCTATGGTTTGAGCTGTGCGATCTTCACAACCAATATATCAAGCGCCATGCGAGCCGCGAAAAAATCTGGCGCGGGCATGGTGCACATCAACGCCATGTCGATTCAGGATGAGCCTCATATTCCTTTCGGCGGCAACGGCTTAAGTGGCTTTGGGAGAGAAGGCACTGATGCTGATCTAGACATCATGACGAAGTGGAAATGGATCACCATGCAGATTGATTGAGCATGCTCCCGACAGCACTGCTGGATCGACTGTCGGGACCTTCGTCAGTGCCTGTGTTGGCACCACTAAGCAATCTGGCACACGACAAAAAAACGATGGCGGAAGAGAGAATCGGCAGAAGATTCGCTGAACACCGAATTTAGATATTGTCTCAGTGTTGTGGACGAACTCTGATAAAGGCGTGCGTCGTCATTTTTAGCACTTCAACCTCCCCCTGATTCCACAAACGCACACTGGTAGTCAATATCCCGCGATCAGGCTTTGAGACCGACAGCCGAGCCCGCTTGACCAGTGCTTCGCCACTGATGGTATCCCCCGCTCGCACCGGTGCCAGCCAGCGAAGCTCATCGACTCCCGGGGAGGTGAGCAGCGCCGCGCTGCCAAGGTAGGCATCGACCGCAAGGCGCATAAATATTGCGGTGCTGTGCCAACCGCTTGCCAAAATACCTCCCAGCTCTTCCGTCAATGGGTGATCCTCATCTACGTGAAACACCTGAGGATCATATTGAGTCGCGAAATTAATGATCTCTGCCTGAGTCACTTTATATCGACCAAAGGTAATTCGCTGATTGACCTGAAAGTCCTCAAAGTAATTCACGCTTCCCCCAGAAATCTGCAAGCTCAAGCGCCTGCCTCTCAGACGACATCATAGCGTTCACCAGACGACCGCTAATGCCGCGCTGCAACAAATCGTTCGGTTTTGGCACTACACTATCAACTGGCGATGTTAACATTTTAAACTTAAAGCGTTAAGCTAGTGTTGTTCCGGAAAGGCTTACCGCTAAGGATGACTCATGAATAGAACCCCAGCGCCGATGTTCAACGACAACAAGCTCAAACTGGGAACATTCTCTGCAAATTGCTCTAGCGGCATGGCTGTCACTAAAGTCGCTGAGCGATGGGATAATAGCTGGGCAAACAACATAGACCTCGTAAAACAATGTGACGAGGCCGGGATCGAGTTCATGCTGCCGATCGCCCGATGGATCGGCTACGGCGGTGAAACCGACTTTCATGGAAACGTTCTAGAAACCGTAACCTGGGCAGCCGGCCTTGCGGCCCACTCGAAAACCATTCAAGTTTTCGCCACTGTGCATACCGCATTCAATCACCCCATCGTCGCGGCCAAGCAACTGGCAACCCTCGATCAAATGTCGGGGGGGCGACTCGGCCTGAACGTTGTCGCAGGCTGGAATAAACCGGAATACGATGCCTTCGGGATCGACTTGCCCGGCGACCACAGCGACCGCTATGCAATGGCTCAGGAATGGTTCGATTACGTCCAAAAGCTGTGGACTGCGGATACTGCATTCGACTGGGACGGCAACTTCTATCAGGGCAAAGGCGTCTACAGCCTGCCTCACCCCGTCCAACCCAAGATGCCGATCATCAACGCCGCCGGTTCAGAAGAGGGCCGAGTGTTTGCCATGCGCAACGCTGATTTTCTGTTCACACCAGTGTTTGACTTTGACCAGGCCAAAGCGACCGCTGCGGATATCACCGAGCGCGCCGCAAGTGTAGGCCGTAAGGTAGATGTGCTCACACTGTGCACTGTGGTGTGTCGCCCCACCCAACAGGAAGCCGAGGACTACCTGAACTGGTACGCGGAAGAGCAGGCAGACTGGGAGGCGGTGGACAATCTGATGACACTACAGGGCATGCATGCGCAGTCATTTACCCCCGAAGCACTCGCCTTGTATCGGGATCGCATGGCGGCGGGACACGGAGGCTTTCCTCTAGTGGGTACGCCAGACACCATTGCTGATCTGCTTGAAAAATTGAGCGTAGCGGGAATCGCCGGCACCACCCTCGCATTTGTGGATTACGCCAAAGAATTTCCGTACTTTAGACAGGAGGTGCTACCACGCTTGGAGGCGAAGGGCCTTCGTCAACCGGTCAACTGACGACATACTTAGATGGGGAGAAGTGGAATATAAGTTATCCAGAAAACCAAGAGCCGGTGTCTGGCTGAATATCCGCATCCTGCGCCCTTCGAAGGCCCCACAACATCCAAGTTCGCATCTTCAGAGCAGTTGGCGTTACCAATTTAACGATTGGGGGGCGGGATTGGATCAAAGCTAGGGCGGATCTCAGGTTCATCTTTGTACCGATAATTCAAAAAGAGATCCCACTGCACCTTCATGGCGTGATCGTGGGCCAGTGTCCAATGCGGCAGATGCCCCCACTTTGGCTTTAGCTCCAGCGCCACCTCAAAAGCGATTTTATCGAATAGATTACGCAGGAATGTAGCCACGTAGCTCTCGCCGACCGCAGCATGTGGAAAAAAGTTGCGATCCCAATACTTGGGCGCGACGCGGAACCAAGCATCGTATATATCGTTAGTGTATTCGAGACTGCGCAGCAAACCTTTGCGATGTGCGACATTGACGTGCCCGATATTTGCCACATGCCAGTCTTCACCAGCCATGTGGCGCATGATTTGAACCCACCCATTCATGTTTTGAACACCGGAGTAGTCGTGCAAGGGCAACCGGTTCCCATAAAAAATATCTACCACGGTCAGTACTCCATCAGGAGTAATGACGTAGGCATCTGCACCTGTATGGGCCCAATCAACCATAGAGGCATAGATGAAATCCCTGCCATCGAATTCAAACACGGCGCGTCCATCATCGACAATAAAGTTGGGTCGAGGCAGGGGCATCTGGTACCTGTCCATCTCGCGAATCGTGCGCTGAGTGCCAATGATTTTTACATCGATGCCTCTCGCCCCTTGGTGGTCCTGAAATCGCTGCGCAGCGCCGATATGATCGGTATGCGGGTGGCTGTAAACCAAGGTTGTCAGTGGCTTCCCGTCGAGAATGTCATCAATATTGCTGAAGAGTTCTTCCATAACCATAAATTCGGGCATGTCGATGATCAACGCTTCAAACTCCCCCACATAAAGCGTCACTGCAAATAGATCAGCAAGAATCCACCAGGTGTTCTCGGTCAGCCGCTGGATATAGTATCTCCCAACCGCCTCGGGCCATTCAGGCACATCTACCTGATGCCCGGGCTTGAGCTCCTTCCATTTGGAAAGCGGCTGCGTCGGGATCGAGTTATCGGGTTCGTTTGCACTCCTGATAGGCTCATGCCGCTGGAAGCCTGTGGGCACAATAAACTCGGGCGGGAAAGGGCCGAACAAGGCGCCTATGGCCTCTTGGGCAAGCTCAGGCGTAATCTCTTGCCCGGGTGCGATTTCGGGCGGCTTACTACCAAGTATCTTGTTGCCGTAATAGCCTGCGAACGCTGCTATCACTGCAACCAGCACCAGACCAACTTTAGTTGAAGACGTCACAAACACTCCTGCCCAAATCGCAGATGCAATTCCTGATTAAGGTGCGATCGGGTCAAACTGCGGTTTCATCGACTGCACCTCGGGGTTGTAATTCAAGAATACGTCCTCGAAGACTTTATAAGCATGACTGCGAATGACTTCCGAGTGCGCCAAATGCTTCCATCGGGGATGAACTGCCAGGGCCACCGTTTGGGTGGATTGCTCAACATAATTGCCCCAGAACACACCGGCTGTTAACCCCGGTCCATTCTTCTGCACAGCCTCTCCGATACTCTTGCCCGTCGACCAATCCGGCAGTATCAGCGTGTTAAAGGCATCGTATAAATCCTCCAGATAGGCAAATGTTTGCCGAATATCACGTTTGTAGCCAACGTTAGCGTGACCGAGCACCGCGTAATCCCAGTCTTCACCCAGCACATGGCGTAAAAAATTCACCCAGCCGGTGATGTCATGAGAAGAACTGATATAAGCGAGTGGTAACCGGCCGGGGTAATTGAAGTCGACATAGGTGATTACACCATCAGGGGCAAGCACGTAGCTGTCCGCCGGACTATGTGCCGAAGCTACCGGCGTACCAAGAATAAAATCTCTGCCCTCAAAACTGAAAGCTGTCCGACCGTTAGGAACGATTTCCGTAGGTGGGGCGACATTGTTTTGATGTATTGAAATTTCTCGCGCCGCGTTTTTACTTGCGACAATGCGCAGTGCTACCCCCCGCTGCGCCAGTAACTCCTGCAACCGCAAAGCACCTGCATTGTGGTCAGTATGCGGATGCGAATAAACGACCGTTGACACTGGAAGTTCGGTAAAAGATCTCAATGCCGCAAGCATATCGGGAGGATTAACAGAGCTTGAAACATCCACAATCAGCACACTTTCATCACCAACATAAACCGTGCTGGCAAAAGCGTTGCAGATCATCCAGTAAGAACGCTCTGTCAACCTTTGGACGTACCACTTTCCGGGCTCACCAAAATCGGGCACCGCAACGCGATGCCCCAACGGCAGCTGTCTAGTCAGACTGGGGCCAAAAAACTCGTCTTCAGTACCGCTCCACGGAACCAGTAATGGTGCAGGCGCAATGCGCTGATGACTGAACTCTTCAGCAAGTGTTGCGCCGGGACTGGCCATTACGATAAGCAGGGCAAGCAAATATCGCGTCTCCATACCGGACTTCCGAAACTCCAGGGACGGCGCTAGAAACGCCTCTCGACGTTAATCGCCCATGTCCGAGGCAACGCATAGGCCCCAAAATCCATGCCCTCAACAAAATCACCACTGGCGAGGTACTCTTCATCTGTCAGATTCTTGCCACTCAATGCGACAAGCCATCCCCCATCTGCAGTCTCGAATGCCACACTGGCGTTCCACAGCGAATAGTCATCCTGAGACAATGGAGCACGGTTATTAAATTCGTAGAAGACTGAATCACTGTAGGAATAGTCAACTCTTGGTGTTAGTGAATGCCCCCCCGCCAAATCGAATGCATAGGATATCGACGCATTCCACGACCACTCCGGCGTCATAGGTAGCTCGTTGTTTACCGAACCCTCGGGATCAGCTACTGCGTCCGTAAATGAGGTGTATTCAGCGTCAAGATATCCTGCGCCCAACTCAAATAAGAGCCCAGCAACTGGTAAATAAGCGAGCTCAATTTCAAAGCCCTTGATCTCCGCCTCCCCCGCATTAATGTTAACGGGCCCCAATGCGCCTGGCTGTCTGCCAATAACATGAATATCCTCATAATCCGTGAAGAACACTGCGCCGTTAATACGCAGCCGATTATCCAGACCTGAGAACTTCGACCCAATTTCGTAAGCCGTGACAAACTCTGGATCGAACGACGGGACGATGGGGTTAGGTTCTGCGACTCGCTGTGTAAAGCCTCCACCTTTGTATCCCTCTGAGTAGGTGGCATAAACCATGAAGTCGTCGGTAAACGCATAGGACAGGTTTACCATGGGCGTCGTCTCGGTAGAGTTAATATTGCTAGGCACCGGCGGCAATAAAGGGACGCCGGCCGGGATTAAACTCAAACGATCTCGCTCCAATATGAACGCGTTGGGGGTAAATTCGCGCTCATCGTCTGTATATCGAATCCCGACAGTCATCGACAGGTTATCAGTCAGGTCATAGGTCCCTTGAGCAAATACCGCCGTGCTTTCGGTAGTCGTGCGCCCGCCACTCGTAAGGTCGGCGAACGCTGCCGATATTGTCTCTAAATAGGTGCCATCCTCGTCAAGGTAATAGAGCCCCAGAATCCAATTCAGTCTGTCATTAAAGGCGTTGCCTAACAGCTGGAACTCTTGGGTAAACGTCTCGTTGTCCATCTCTTGCGCATTCAAATCGAAAACCTGTAGCGGTGACCCATCAAGATCCATGGAAGAGTCTGCTTCCACACTGCGGAAAGCGGTGACGGATTTAAAGGTCAAATCACCAATATCCCAATTGACAGTCGCGCTCACACCCCATAAATCCAGATCGGACTTAGACTCAGCAGCGCCGTTTGTTTGGTAGATATCATCGGTGATCCACTGCCGGTTATAACAGGCGGGACTCGTAGCACCCGGCGCGAAACATTGCCCCTGGCCTGCACCCTGGGGATCCATTTGTGGAGCGAATACACCGTTATGCAGGCTTGCTATGGAAGTCGGCGTAGAGAGGGCCTCCTCAATCGATAGTAGGGTGAGACCACCGACACCCTGCCTGTCTCGCGTTCCATCCAGGGACAAGATAACATCTAGCGTCTCTGAGGGTCGCCACAAAAACCGGCTCCTGAAGCCCAATGAATCCACATCGCTGACATCTGCATCGTCAATAAGCCGCTCGTAGTAGCCGTCGCGGCCCTTGTATTTAATCGACGTCCGGTTGTAGAGATTATCGCTCAATGGAAGATTGACGGTGCCGTATACATCCAATCGATCGTAGTTTCCAGCGGTGAGCCCGAGCCTGGCCTCAAACTCCTCGCCAGGCAGCTTTGACGTGACGCTGACCGCACCGCCAGTCGTATTGCGACCAAAAAGGGTCCCCTGCGGCCCTCTCAGAACCTCCACACGCTCAATGTCCAATAGATCAATCAAAGCGCCCGTGGAGCGTGAGACGTACACATCGTCCACGTAGATGCCGACACCCGCTTCGACATTCAAAGTGAAATCCAGCTGCCCCACGCCTCGAATGAATATCGTCGTACTCCCGCTGTTACCACTGAGTCCGGCCCGGTCATTGAATATAAGATTTGGCGTCGCCTCGCTTATCTGACCAATATTGTCGAGCTGCCTTGCTCCCAAGTCATCACCCGAAAACGCGGTGATGGAAATCGGTGTATCTTGAATGGATTCCTCGCGTTTCCGCGCGGTAACAAAAACCTCCTCCAGCGTCCCCAGGCTAGGCTCCGTTTGCGCCAACACCACAGCGGGTGCCAGAGAGTTACCCACCAGAGCCGCCAGAGCCGTCCACACGGCACCCCTTATTGCCAGAGAGCGGCCGCAAACCTTGATCGACCGGTAAGCCCACAATTGAGTCAATGCCATTTTTATTATTCCTTCACCTGATCCTGCAATGAATTTCGGTTGCACCACCCAGCGATTTCTTAGCGTCGCTGGGCCAAACGAACGCATGTCCATACCAGTGCGTATCCATACGCACTAGTATTTCAGACGCATCATTAGGAGTCTGTGGAAAATAATAGAAAAGACTGTTTACTATTTATGACATATAATCAGGCACATGAAATTTCTAGACGACATGGTGCTGTTCGCCAAAATCGCAGAGTTGAAGAGCTTCACAGATGCTGCGCACGACCTCGGCGTGTCGCGCGCGCTAATGAGCAGAAGACTCCACGCTTTGGAGCAACGGCTGGGTGTGCGCTTGCTCAATCGAACCACCCGCAAATTGCACCTCACCGAAAGCGGGGCCACTTATTTCCAGTATTGCCAAGATATTCTGAGTAAGGCGCTGGAGGCCGAAGAAGCAATACAAGCCATTAAGAGTGCCCCGGCCGGTTTTCTGCGAGTCGCTATGCCAATACCGCTAGGACAAGACCTATTCGGGCCTCTACTACCCGTATTTCGAAGTCGCTATCCGGAAATTCAGCTGCGCTTGGACCTCAGTGACCAACCTCCAGACCTCGTAGGATCGGGCTATGACATAGTCGTCCGCTGGGGTCATTACCTGCCTGACTCAAGCTATATCGCTAAAACCATCACCGGCATGCCTATCATCACTTGTGGCACACCAGATTACCTTGCCAGCAGAAAAAAGTTGTGCCATCCGCGTGAACTGAGCTCACACAATTGCTTGATATACAGCCCACTCCGGGAGGGGCATGAGATCTGGCGATTCATGGATAAAGGAAAGCCACTCGCGCTGCCAGTCACCGGAGATATCGAAGCTAACCATGGTCCACTTCTGGTTCATGCCGCAAGCGCCGGGCTGGGCCTCCTGTTCGCCCCCGAGTTCCTCGTGCGAGAGCAAATCGCTCGAGGTGATTTGGTCGAGGTGCTAGCAGAATACCGCTTTAATGCGGCCATTTGGGCTCAGTACCCGCATCGGGTCATCACCCAGAAAGAACGCGCTCTGCTGGACTTTCTATGCGAAAACATCCCGCCCCTGATTAACCCTGAGGCGGCCACGACCCGTGATGCTCGCACTGTATAAGGTAGCTGGGCACTGCAAGAACGGCGCCATCGCCGACAGCAACGCCTACGCCTGCAGCAATAAATCGACGTGCGCTTGCATTCTCTGGAGTCGCCGACTCATCGATTCTTTGACCAGAATAAATTGTTCTCCCAAGGCGTAGCGATAAAGTGATTGCGCCCTGGTGTCGGCGCCGCTCGTCGAAAACCCCGCCGCTACGAAAAGGTCTCTCAGAAATTCAAAGCGCATCTTGTCCATCTTCGCTACGACCTTGGCTCTCCGCTTGTCATACTGCGTCCACGACCGGATGTGTGGATCCATCTTACCGAGATCAAGGCGCACAATATCGTCAGCAACCGCCCTGACCCTTGCTTTCGAATCTGTCGGATAGTTGGGATTAGCGATGACCGTTTGAGTACTCTGCTCTGCCCAAAAATTGAGCAGCTCGTCCAAGAACTGCTCTCTATCTTTGAAGTGCCAGTAAAAGCTTCCCTTAGTAACCCCTAGGTTTTTTGCGAGCGATTCAACTCTGACACGGTCAATCCCGCCACTAGCCAGCGCTTTTAGCGCTGCATCTAGCCATGACTTTTTGGACTGCCTATCAACCACTGATTTCCTAGGCTCCTCACTACCTCGAGTTGACATCGCCGGTCAGACCTCCTAACTTCCATACGTATGCGTATGGAAAGGCAACGGCACGGTAACGATAGTCGTTAAGAACGCGCCTACGTAAAAACATGCATGATGAACAACCATAATAACAGAGCGCTTCGTCAGCAGTCTTATCGCTGTGGGGTGACACCATGAGCCTGGGAATTTCCAGTCTCCCATACTGAACAACACATTTAATAAGGGGCGCGCAAGCGAATATAAGCTATGTCTAACAACAATCTCTCAAATAAGGTCGCCGTCGTGACAGGCGGAGCAGATGGAATCGGCGAAGGTATTGCTCGCACCCTTTGGGCGCGAGGCGCCCGAGTTATTATCGCGGACATTCAAGAAGAAAAAGGAGAGGCTCTGGCCGGCGAGCTAGGCGTAAATGCGAGCTTCGCGTTATTAGATGTTACCGATCCATCTAGCTGGGAAAGACTTGTTACCGAGCTAGAGAGTAGCCCGGGCCGTCTCGATATTTTGGTTAATAACGCGGGTGGCGGGGGTTTCGGCAACCTTGACCAACTCACGATTGAAGAATGGCGCAAGATTATGGCGCTTAATATGGATTCTGTTTTTCTGGGTTGCAAAGCCGCCTCAGCATTGCTGCAAGCCGATGCCGGTGGCTCGATCATTAACATTTCTTCAACTAACGCCAATCGCGCGTGGCCGATGTTTTCTGGCTATTGCGCCGCCAAGGCCGGCATGACCATGTTCAGCAAATGTGTCGCCCAGCATTTTTTAGAGACCAATGCGAAAGTTAGGTGCAACACCGTTCATCCAGGTCCAATTGAAACGCCGAACTTTAGAAGATTGTCGGCAGCGGAAGGTGCGGAACAGTTGATGGCGGACTGGCAGAAGAACAATCCATTTACCGAAATTGGTACGGTTGAGGATATCGGTGAAGTCGTCGCCTTTTTAGCCAGTAACGAAGCGCGCTACGTGAATGCGTCGGAATTTGTGGCCGCTGGCGGCACACTCCTCTAGTCAACAGGCTGGTCGACTCAGACCCGGTCCCGCATTAGCTTACGCGGGACCGGGCGTCGCTCCCTCAAACTAACAGTTGTCATAGCTCGTCTTCTCTGACTCTTTTGTCAGCGTCCTCTATCCAGCTGCTTCTGCCCGGCTTAGCGTGCGGTCACAGCTCGGCATCCCCCGCTGATACCGGCAGAACTGCCGGCCTGTCGATCGCTGCCGCACTCAGCAGACGTTCGCACTGAGTTGACACCAGAGTCGAGACCTTCTATCTTCCATACGGTTGCGTATGGTGCACAGTGCATTTGCAACATCGGTGTCCTGATGTTGCCACTCGACCAAAAAGCGCTCACGCCATTTCTGTTTGACCTTTTCGGTGACAGGATACAGAGGCACTAACCGGAGATTTTATCAGTGCGTATAGCAATCATTGGCGGGGGAATTTCAGGGATTGCAGCAGCGCAATCCCTCCGTAAAACGGGCCACGATGTACAAATTTATGAAAAATCTGATCGGATCGGCGGTGTCTGGGCTCTGGGGTATCCAGGTGTCAGATTACAGAACACTCGGGACCAATACCGCCTTATGGATGTTCCTTGGAGCACCAAACCCGACTTACATCCCACCAGCGCGCAAGTCCAACAGCATCTCAATGACGCGATCGATAAGCTCAATCTTCCGGTCAAGCTAGGCCATGAAGTAACGGAGCTGGAGGAAACAGAGGGCGGCTGGCGGCTGCATTATCGAAACGATGGCAATGCCGGGCAGCAGGATTATGATTTCATTGTTCTTTCTATCGGCCAGTATTCAAGCGGCAAAAGACGTCCGGGGTTTCCCGGCCAGGACACGTTTCAAGGAAAGATTGTCACCGAGCGAGAGATTACCGACCTCAGTGTCTTTGCCGGAAAGAAGGTGCTCGTCGCTGGCTTCGGTAAAAGCGCTCTAGACATGGCGACCTTCGCGGTAGGGCAGGCCAGCGAGGTGCACCATCTTTTTCGGACGCCACGCTGGATAATCCCCTTTCGTATCTTGGGCGTCCACTACTCACGCCTTTTGTTCTGTCGCATGGGCACCTTTTTAATGCCCAGCTGGGTACAACCCAATGCTACAGAAGCTTTTATTCACCGAAAATTAGGCTTTCTCGTCCGCGCCAACTGGCACTTGGTGCAGAGCATCGTCAGACTCCAGAAGCACCTAATGGGCCTCGGTAAGAGCGCCGTGGTGAAGGCCCGCCTAGCGTCACTCACACCGAAGCACGATATCATTAGCGACTTCCGCTCCGCATCGGCAATGCAACCCCAGATGTACTTGAAGCATGTAGCTGGGGAGCGACTCCTCCCGCATCAGGGGGAGCTGCGGAAGTTTACGGAGCGTGGCGTGGTGCTTAAAGACGGCCAAACCATTGACTGCGATGTTGTTGTGCTCAGTCTTGGCTCGGGCTCGCCAACATTTCCGTTTCTACCCGACAAGTATCGTGCGCTACTAGAAAGTGAGTCCGATGGTGTTCAGCTTTACAGGCATTTGCTGCACCCCAACGTGCCCAAGATCGCCTTTGCAGGCTTTAATCACGGTTTTATGCACGTACCAGCGGTTGAAATCGGCATGCTGTGGTTGTCCGCCGTACTGACGGGTGACCTGACTCTGCCCAGCGCAGAGGCAATGCGACAGAGCATGGAAAAAATCCAACAATGGAAACGCGACCACGTCAATTTTGAGCCCTCGCGCTCCTGTGCGGTAAACACCCGGTTTCAGCAGTACCTCGACGTTCTCTTAAAGGACCTCGGACTCAACCCCTACCGCAAAACGCCTAATATTTTGGCCGAATTGTTTAGCCAGTACGGCCCAGATGACTACGTGGGCATTTATGAGGAATATCAGGCTGGGCGAACTCACGGTGCCCAGCCGCTGCGTGTACTTGCGTTGGATACCTGAGCAGGTGCAGGCTTGACGCTCATAATGTTCCAGTTGACAACATCATTCTCAAAATTTGAGGAACCGATATGAAAGCGATATTTTATGAACAACACGGCACGGCAGAAGTGCTGCAGGTTGGTGAGCGCCCTACCCCAGAGCCTCAAGATAATGAAGTACTGGTCGAGGTGGTCGCCACATCAATTAATCCCATTGATAGGCGGTTGCGCAGCGGTGAGCTGCAGGAGTACATCACGCGCACTTTTCCGGTGGTTCCCGGTTGGGATCTGTCCGGCAGGATTGTGAAGGTTGGTGCAAAGGTCACCGACTGGAAGGTCGGCGATGAAGTACTTGGACTGGCATTTACCTGGTCAATACAGCATGGCAGTTACGCTGAGTACTGTCCGATTGACACCGCTTCAATCACTCACAAACCGGCTTCAATCAGCTTTGACCAGGCTGCCGCTCTACCCTTGGTGAGCCTGACCGCCTGGCAGGCGCTCAGCGAATTCGGCCAACTCAAAGCGGGTCAGTCTGTTTTTATTCAGGCCGGAGCCGGCGGTGTCGGTAGCGTGGCAATTCCAATGGCCAAATACCTTGGCGCCAGGGTCTACACGACGACCAGCGCCATGAACCACGATTACGTCAAATCCCTCGGTGCCGATGTAATCATTGACTACAACGCTGAAGACTATGAATCCGCATTGCGGCAGCAGGAGCCCAATGGCGTCGACCTTGTGCTTGAGGCATTACTGGGCAATGGCACTGCTGAAGCGGCCATTCGACTCACAAAAGACGGCGGCCGCGTCGCCTACATGAACAACGAACCCCCTGAGATGGATGACATCGAACTGCGCGATATCAGAGCGGAATTTCTGCATCACAGACCTGATGGTGCAATGCTTAGGGAACTGGTGGATTTGTATGAGTCGGGCAAAATCAGCTTACCCAGGGTTCAGGTTCGTCCGATTGAGGAGGCAATGGACGCACATTTAGAATCGGAAAAAGGTCATACTCAAGGAAAGATAGTACTACGTGTCTCGTAACTTAATGCCTTATTATGGCCAAGCAGTGTCTCTACTGAGAGAGGAGAACTGGCATGAACCGGGATAAGACACAAGCCATTTTAATCATCCTGTCCGGATGTCCAGAAGCAGCCTACCTCACTCAGAGCGACCACTCGCTGCGTTTGAGCAGGGGCTTCTGATGCCTGCCTCCCTGAATCGACGACAGCTGTTATCTCGCAGCACTGCTGCGGGCTTTTTTATGGTTGCGGGGCAGTGGTTGTGGCTCACTCCTCAAGAGGCTCAGGCACGAGCATTTGAGCCACAGATTCTCTCACCCGATCAGTGCAACGCATTGTCGTCGCTTGGGGACGCCTTTGTGCCGGGCGCCGCTGCGGGAGGCATCGCAGCCTACATTGACCTGCAGCTTCAAGCCGGTGATGACTCGCTATTGATCGGCAAGTATCTTGGCGTAGATACCTCTGCCCAAACTGGCTTTTACCGCGCTGCGGCGGACAATGTAATTGCGCTCACTGACGAGAGTACATCACTGCAAACATTCATCGCCGACATGGCTGCCGATAGCCTCTCTAATTGGGCCGGTCCGCCTGCGAGCTATGTGCTTTTCGTATTGCGCGCCGACGCCCTTGATGTCGTCTACGGCACACCCGAGGGGTTTGATACGCTCGGTATCCCCTATATGGCCCACATCAAGCCGGAGAAGCCGTGGTGATAGAAAAGCAGGATGTGGTCATCGTTGGTGCGGGCGCTGCCGGCCTTATGCTGGCGGCCCGCTTGGCGGAGGGGGGGCAGTCGGTCACTGTGTTGGAGGCTGGCCCAGAGCGCAAGCTCAATGACCTGGTCAGCTCACAAATCTGGGCTAGGAAGCTAAAGTGGTCAGAACCCGCGGTGTCAGAATCCGGAGATCACAAGATCGGACATGCCTTCAACGCGGGCAGTGGTACGGGTGGATCCGCTCTCCATCACTACGGTGTGTGGCTGCGGATGCATGAAGGAGATTTTTCACTCAACAGCAACCACGGAGTGGGGCTCGACTGGCCGCTGGACTATGCTGCACTGGCACCACATTACGACCGAGTGCAGTCGGAAGTGGGCCTCAGCGGGGACAGTGTTCAAGAGCGATGGCGGCCTCAGGGTGCACCCTACCCTATGCCCCCCTTACCGCTCTTTACGCAATCGCGTCTTCTTGCAAAGGGATTCGAGAAAACGGGCCGTCATACCGCACCACTGCCGCTGGCGATCAACAGTGAACCCTATCAAGGACGGCAGAGCTGCCAATACGACGGTTGGTGCGACGCAGGATGCCCGATTGGTGCGCTGGGCAACCCACTCGTCGTCTGGCTACCCCGCGCGCTCGCAGCCGGTGCTAAATTGGAGCATAACGCGAGAGCTTCGCGCGTGATCCGAAGCGCCAAAAACACCCAACTCATCGAGTCGGTAGAGTATCTGCAAGACGGCGAACGCAAGACCATCCAAGCCGACCGCATCATTATTGCGGCATTTGCCGTGCAATCAGTGCGCATATTGCTGAGCTCAGCAACACAACAGCACGCCGCACCGGGCGATCACTCTGACAAGCTCGGTCGCTATTTGATGACGCATCCCGCCGCGACCATTTTCGGGCTGTTCGCCGAGGAAACCTACCCACACCAGGGTGTCACGGCAGGTCAGCTCCTTAACCACGATGACTATGACAAAAAAGATGCCCCCGGTGGATTTGGCTCAAGCCAATGGATGATCGGGCACGCTATTAAGCCTCATGACTTGCTCGGATATGGCACTAACAGGCCGGATATAACTGGGGCTGCATTAGAGCCCTGGCTGAAGCGGGCCTCTCGGCATTTAGGCAATATGACCTTAGTCTGCGAGGACATCGCGTTGCCCGATAACCGCATCACCTTAAGCGAAAAGGTGGGGCCCGAAGGCATCGCTTATGCCCACGCACACCATGACTTGGACGCGACTGCCGCCGCAAGGTGGACACAGCGCATGTCGGAAGGCGCCGATATCATGCGAGCGGCGGGGGCCTCAGAAGTCTGGTCTGGTCCCCGCATTGGCCAGCATATTATGGGTGGTGCTGTGATGGGCGAAGACCCCGCCGAATCAGTGACCGATGCCTTCGGCCGCGTGCACGACACCGACAACCTGTATGTTGCGGGACCCGCGTTATTCCCCAGTAGCGGTGCGGTCAACCCCACCTTTACCATCAGTGCACTCGCGTCGCGTCAGGCAGATCATCTACTGAACCAGTAACCGGTCATTGTTGCCCTGGGCCAGTTACCCCTGCGCGATCGTCCACGCTCAGCGCGCTGATCCTGGCAACCAGTTTGGTGCTGTCAATCGCCGCTTTCCGTCTGTCGCTAAAATCGCGCCCTGTTCGTTGAGTTTCTCTCGGTCCCACAATTCACAGGTCACCTGTTTATGCTTTTGATCCAAGCCCTCACAGTAGTTACTGTAACGACACAGCATCACCTCAGAACCTCGGCCCGCGCGCACCTTCTCAAACCAGTCTGGATCTGCAAGTGCTTGTCGAGCAAAGCCAACAATATCGGCCTTTTCATCTTTCAGTAGCGCCTCGGCCTGATCAAAACTGTAGATCCCGCCCGCAGTCACTATGGGTATCGTGAAACCCGCTTCTCGCACTGACGCGCGAATTTTTGCCACGGGCTCTACGTTTCGCCCCCACGGCCCTTGCTCATCCGATAGGTAAGCCGGCATGCACTCGTACCCGCTTTGACCGGTATAGGGATAAGCCGCAGCGCCAACTCGCGGTTGTTTTGCATCGTCGAATTTCCCGCCACGAGAGAGGCTTAAAAAGTCCATGCCTGCCGCCGCGAAAGCTTCCGCGAAAAAGCACGCGTCATCAGTACCACTGCCTTCTTTAATAATTTCTTCACTGAGAAAGCGGCATCCCACCGTATAGTCAGCTCCGACGCTAGCTCTTACTGCGGCAAAAACCTCTAGAGGCAATCGCACACGCCCCTCAACCTCCCCCCCATAGCCATCTGTTCGGGTGTTGGTAGCCGATAAAAAAGAGGACATGGTGTAAGCATGGGCATAATGTAATTCGACACCATCGAAACCAGCCTTCTTCGCCCGCATCGCTGCTGTCGCGAACAACCGAGGTAAGGTCTGTGGCAAATCAGAGACCAAATGGTTCTCCAAGTCCGTGACACGATCCCGAGCACCGAACTGCAGCGCATCCCACTCACGAGCACTCAAAATATTCTCAAGGTCATCATTAGACAGAGACGCCAGAGCCTGTCTTACCTCAACCTCTGATGCATTGTGTAGATTTAAGGCTCGACGGTGTTCGGGGGTAATGATGAGAAACCGCTCGAAATACTTTCGCGGCTCAGGACGCCTGCGAATATTGAGAAAGTCGATCAGTTGAATCAAAAGACGCGTTTGTCCCCCACTGGCTTCTCTTACCGCGTCGACAAGCCTTCTGAGACCCTCGATGTAACGATCATCTGAGATGCGCAGCAGTGGGCCGCTGGGTATGTCTCTTATACCCGTGGCCTCCACAACGATGGCACCGGGTTTACCCTGGGCAAAGCGCGCATACCAGTCAATGACGTCTTGCGTGACCTCCCCCGCTTCATTAGATCGCCACGGAACCATTGCGGGTATCCAAGTTCGCTGCTGTAACTCAATAGATCCCAAAGTTATCGGGGAGAATAACTGCGCTCTGCCGGCCGTATCCTTGGTTGGCCACTGTGCTACTGCTGTTTGGTATTTGATCCGTTGCGGGGGCTTCCACATACTGACTAGGTCTCCAGTGCGGTAACACCGTCCTTTAGCTGCGCAAGGAGGGTCATAATTTGCTGATGTTCCACCTGAGACAGGTCGCCCAACATTTCCACCACCCAGCCCTCGTGGGCCGCAGCCATATCGGCAAAGCGTTTACGACCCTTGCCAGTTAACGTTACGCACAACGTTCGACGATTATCGGGAACAGGACTTCGATCGATAAGACCCTCTCCCGCCAGCTGATTCGCGATACCCGAAACGTTACCACCTGACACCATCATTCGCTGAGACAACTCTCCCATCGTTAATCCATTGGGCGTTCTATCTAGCTGGGCCATGAAATCAAAGCGAGGCAATGTCGTGGCAAATTCTTCACGCAAGCGAGCACGCAAGCGCTTCTCGAGCATATTGGTACAGGTGAGCAACCGCAGCCAAAGGCGAATGCTTTGATGATCCTCGCTTTGTAAGCGAGACTCGTGATTCAGTTCTACCACGGTCGCTTTTTCGTTCAAAACCTCTCCTAGACTCATTTGACGAGCTCTGTTTGTTCGCCAGCATTGGGGTTACTCGGCCTATTATATAATAACATTTTAACTATAAAATGTTTTGTTTATACTGTGCCAATATTTTACGTTTAAAGTATTAACACTTTAAGCTTGGGCAAGGAGATTCGTATGAAGGTGGTATGTGTAGGCGGAGGCCCTGCGGGGCTGTACTTTGGCATCAGCATGAAGCTCCGTAACCCTGGGCACGAGATTGAGATTTATGAGCGCAATAAACCCGATGATACTTTCGGATGGGGCATCG
>ERZ887830.444-NODE-444-length-26430-cov-9.432607_pt1 | contig 26430 bp, 22 predicted proteins | sample MGYA00521101_ERZ887830 | MGnify/ENA primary metagenome ERZ887830 (study PRJEB32303, sample SAMEA104408592) | aquatic metagenome | biome: Marine water; feature: Pelagic; material: water | place: Baltic Sea | collected 2014-06-05T16:38:00 | depth 1,762 m ... | reverse complement strand
AATAATATTGATATTATAAAAAGGCGCACCTGCTGTGTGTGTGTTTTAAAGGTTTGTTTTGTACAAGTATCAAATATATGAAAACACAAGGGCACATAACGTATCTGTAGCATTTTTTAAAATCCTTTTAGAGAAAGGCTTTATGGTTTTGTTCGAAAATAATACCATGAAAAAAACCGCTATCAAGGTTATTGACAGCGGTTTTTTTATTTTATAGTATCGAAAAGATTACCCTCCAAAATCATCAAAGCGGATATGCTCATCGGGAATCCCGTAGTCTTCTCCCATTTTTTGAACCGCTTGGTTCATCAGTGGTGGACCACAGAAATACAATTCAATATCTTCTGGAGATTCATGAAGGTCTAGATAGTTATCTATCACTACTTGATGTATAAACCCAACAAATCCATCACCTTCACCATCTATACCGTCTTTTACTTTCCAGTTATCTTCTTCCATTGGTTCAGAAAGTGCTAGGTAGAATTTAAAGTTTGGAAAATCATTTGCTAGTTGCTGAAAATGATCTAGGTAAAACAATTCTCTCTTAGAACGACCCCCGTACCAATACGTAACTGTTCTTCCAGTTTTTAAGGTTCTGAATAAGTGATATAAGTGAGATCTCATAGGTGCCATTCCAGCTCCACCACCGATGTATAACATTTCTGACTCTGATGGATTGATAAAGAACTCACCGTAAGGTCCAGAGATAACACATTTATCTCCTTTTTTAAGATTGAAAATATAAGAAGATGCAATACCAGGGTTCACATCCATCCACTTGTTTTTAGCTCTATCCCAAGGCGGGGAAGCAATACGAACGTTCAGCATAATCTCACGTCCTTCTGCAGGATAGGAAGCCATTGAGTAGGCTCTCTCCACTACTTCTTTGTTTTTCATTACAAGTGGCCATAAACCAAACTTATCCCATTCTGCTTGAAATTTATCTGGGGTGTCATGCTCCTGGGGATGAGCAGTAATATCCATATCTGCGAATTTTACTTCACACTGAGGAATTTCGATTTGAATATATCCACCTGCTTTGTAGTTCATGTCTTGAGGTATCTCTACTACAAATTCTTTAATAAAAGAAGCTACATTATAATTACGCACTACCACCGCATCCCATTTCTTTATCCCAAAAACTTCTTCTGGAATGGTGATATTCATGTTCTGTTTTACCTTTACCTGGCAAGACAAACGTGCGCCGTCTTTGAGTTCTTTCCTGCTAAAATGAGGCGTCTCTGTAGGCAATGCTTCTCCACCACCCTCAAGTACGTGACACTCACATTGTATACAAGTTCCACCACCACCACAGGCAGATGGTAAGAAAATTTTATTGTCTCCTAAAGTGGTTAATAAAGTACTACCACTGGCAACCTCAATTTCCTTTTCACCATTAATGGTAATAGTTACGGGTCCTGAAGGAGATAATTTTTGTTTTGTAAAAAGTAATAACGTAACCAATAAAAGTGTCAACACCAAAAAAGCGATGACTGTTGCCGCGATAACTCCTGTAATACTTGCTGCTAAAAACATATACTTAATTTTTTATTCTGAAACTACCAATGGGGTCGTCTCTATTTCTTTTTCTATGGCTGGTTGTATGGTTGTTTGCGATGTTTGTGCTTGAGGGGCTGGCGGAGCATCTTCTCCTCCGGTCAACATTCCTCCAAAACTCATAAAGCCAATGGCCATAAGTCCTGTAATGATAAAGGTAATACCAAGTCCTCGAAGAGGTGCGGGCACATTACTATATCTTATTTTTTCTCTAATGGCAGCAATAGCAACAATGGCTAAAAACCATCCAATACCAGAGCTAAATCCATAATTTAAAGCCAAAGCAGCAGTTTCAATTTCTCTTGATTGCATAAACAAAGACCCTCCTAAAATGGCACAGTTTACAGCAATTAAGGGTAAGAAAATACCCAGTGAATTATATAATGATGGTGAGAATTTTTCAACAATAATCTCTACCAATTGCACCATAGTGGCAATGGTGGCAATAAATAAAATAAAGGATAAGAAACTTAAATCATAGTCTGCGTAGGCGCTAAGTTCTGGAGTTTCACGATTTCCGTCTAACCAAGCCAAAGCTCCCGGCTGCAATATGTACTGATCTAAAAACCAGTTTAGAGGAACCGTTACTGTTAATACAAAAATAACAGCTGCCCCAAGACCTACTGCGGTGCTTACTTTCTTTGATACTGCAAGGTAAGAACACATACCCAAAAAGTATGCAAATACCATGTTGTCTACAAAGATTGATTTGAAAAATAATTCTATATGCTCTAACATATGTTCTAAAATTTTATTTTTTACTATTACTAGTTTTCTTCTATTAATGCGCTGTTTCTGCTACGTTGTACCCAGATAATAATACCAACAACAATCAGTGCCATTGGAGGGAGTACCATAAAACCATTGTTTTCGTAACCAATGGCATACAAACCGGTTTTCTCTACAGAGTCTCCAAGTACCTTGAAACCAAATAAAGTTCCAGATCCTAATAACTCTCTAAAGAAACCTACAATTATAAGTATTACTCCATACCCTAAAGCGTTACCAACACCATCTAGAAAAGATTTCCAAGGTCCATTACCCAAAGCAAAGGCCTCGAAACGTCCCATAATGATACAGTTGGTAATAATTAAACCAATAAATACAGATAGTTCCTTACTTAGCTCATAGGCAAAAGCTTTTAATACCTGATCTACTATAATTACAAGTGTTGCAACAACAATTAGCTGCACAATAATTCTAATTTTTGAGGGTATGATATTTCGCATAAGTGAAATAACAACATTCCCCAAACCAAGAACAAATATCACAGAAACCGCCATTACTATAGATGGCTTTAATTGCGCTGTAATAGCCAGCGCAGAACAAATACCTAAAACTTGTATGGTAATTGGGTTATCATCTGCCAATGGGTCTAAGATTAACCGCGTGTCTTTTTTTGAAAGTAATCCCATCTTGTTAGTTGTTTAAAGTTTTAAAGTAAGGCACATACATAGCAATGTCTTTTTTCAACATTGCAGAGACACCATCTCCTGTAATGGTTGCTCCTGCAAGAGCATCTACCTCATAATCGTCTTTGATCAAGTTCTTTGGATCGTTGTTTCCTTTGGCAACTTTAATACCTTTATAGGTACTACCTTCCAACAGTTTTTCTCCAATGAAATCATCCATAAAATAGCGTTGTTTGATCTCTGCGCCCAAACCTGGTGTTTCTCCCTTATGATCAAAATACACGCCTTGTACCGTCATGGTTTTATCTACAGCTACAAAACCCCAAATTGCATCCCAAAGCCCTTTTCCTCTTACAGGCATGATGTATAATTTCTCACCGTCTTTTTCGCCGATAAACAATGGAAGCTTTCTTTGATATCCTGCTTTTTTGGCTTTTGCACCTTCTTTTTTAACATCAATTAAATAGGCCTTATCATTTTGTGAGGCAGTAGGCCCTTCAATAATAAGCTGCTCTTTGATATAGGTCTTAAAGGCATCGGCAACTCTATCTGTAGTTATAAAAGCTACATCACCTGTTCCCTGATTATCATTTACACCCATAGCATACAGGATGTTTTGTTGCTTTTCAAACTTTTCGTTTGCCTTAATCATAGGCTTCAATCCGCTTGAAAATCCTGCCAATAGTGTACCAACAACTAGTACCATAATAACGGCAAAGATCATTGTGTAACTGTTTTTATCTTTATTAACTGCCATAATTAAGCTGTTTTAAGTTTTAAACGTTTTGCTCTTTTTTTGATATTTCCTTCCAATACATAGTGATCTATGGTTGGCGCAAATACATTCATTAGTAGAATTGCCAAGAATACTCCCTCTGGGTAGGCTGGGTTAAACACACGTATCATAATAGATATAAAACCTATTAAAAACCCGTATATCCACTTTCCTTTATTTGTTTGAGATGCCGTAACAGGATCTGTTGCCATGTACACTGCACCAAATAAAATACTACCAATAAACAGGTGTTGCCAGAAAACAACATTCATAAGGCCAAAGAATTTAGAACTCTCTGTTACCCATCCGGCATTTACAACACCATTAAAGATTAGCCCCATTGATAATGCTCCCACAAGAGTGCTTAGTATAATTCTCCAACTTCCTATTTTAGAAAGAATTAAAATTAATGCTCCAACTATAATGAGAAGCTTTGAGGTTTCACCCACAGATCCAGGAATAAATCCTAAAAACTGATCCATCATACTCCAATCTCCAAACCCATTGTTTTGGGCCAGTGATCCTAAAATGGTTTCTCCAGAAATAGCATCAGGCTGCCCAACAGTATCTACTGCGCCAGTAACCCAAACTTTATCTCCAGACATCCATGTTGGATATGCAAAGAATAAAAAGGCTCTTATAGTTAAGGCTGGATTTAAAATATTCATTCCAGTACCTCCAAATACTTCTTTTCCTATCACTACACCAAAAATCACTGCAATAGATAGCATCCACAGCGGAATATCTACAGGAACAATTAATGGCACCAACATACCCGTTACCAAGTATCCTTCTTCTACCTCATGGCCTTTAATAACTGCAAAAATAAATTCTACAATAAGCCCAACCCCGTATGACACTACAACAAGTGGCAAGACTTTCCAGGCTCCAATAGTGAAGTTTGAGAAGTTCCAAAACTCTGTACTTAAAAAGCTTAGTGCTTTTGTTACATCTCCAGTTTGAACATTGTATTGATACCCTGCATTAAATATTCCAAACAATAAACAAGGCACAAGTGACATGATAACCATGTTCATGGTACGTTTTAAATCATCTGCTGCCTTAATGTGAGTACCATTATGTGTAGTCTCATTAGGCAAGTACAAAAAGGTATGGATTGCGTTAAACGCAGGAGCCATCTTGGTACCCTTGTACTTCATTTTTAAGGTATGTAAATTCTGTTTTAAACCCATAACTTATCCTATTTCTTTATACATTAAGTCTAATCCTTCTCTAATAATTTGTTGGTGTGGTTGCTTTGAAACACATACAAATTCTGTCAAGGCGAAATCTTCTGGAGCAACCTCATACATTCCTAGTGCTTCCATAGCGTCCAAGTCTTTCACCAAACAAGCCTTTAAAATTTGTAAAGGATAAATATCTAGTGGAAATACCTCTTCGTAATTTCCTGTTACAACAAAAGCACGATGCTCACCATTGGTATTGGTGTTTAGTTCAAACTCTTTGTTGGGCTGCATCCAAGAGAAGGTTAACGCTCTTGATGGCGAAATTTTATTAAACACAGGCTTGTTCCAACCAAAAAACTCGTAATCATCACCCTGAGGAATAACCGTTACTGCATTGTGGTAAAAACCTAGATGCTGCTTTGGAGAAATTGTATCTCCACTTAACACCCCTCCGCTAATAACACGAACATTTTCATGGTTAAGCCCAGAATCATAAATCATGGTAGCAACCTCACTACCAATTCTAGTTTTATAATATTTTGGGGCCTTAACACAAGAACCTGCCAGAGCCACAATACGCTCGGCGTTGTATTTTCCTGTTAAAAATAATTCTCCAATAATGACCAAATCTTGAGCCGCTACAGTCCAAACAGTTTCTCCTTTATTGATTGGGTCTATCTTGTTTATTTGTGTCCCTACATTTCCTGCGGGATGCAATACATTTGTTTTGTGTAAGACAACATGTTGCATTTCAGACAACATAGAGGCGCTATCTTTTGCAACAGTTAGGTGAATAGCACCATCTGTTAATTTACTGAGTGCTGTAATGGCAGTTTGCACTTCTTTTTGTTTGCCCTGCAACACAAAATCAAGATCTGCATCTAAAGCTCCAGTAGCTAAACCAGATATAAAAATAGCCTTAGGGGCAGTGTCTGGATTTGCAATAACATCATAAGGACGTTGTTTTACAAAAGGCCAACACCCACTGGCAAGTAAATGATCTTTAATTTCTTGGGAAGAAAGGCTTTCTGGAGATTTTACTCCATAATCCTTGAAGGTGTCTTTTTGATCTGCTTCAATTGTTAGACCTGTAATCACACGTTTTGGTCCTCTTTCTATCTTGGTAAGTGTACCACTTACTGGAGATGAAAAAGTGATTGCCTGGTTGTTTTTGCTGTAAAACAAGGTCTCTCCAGCTAGTATTTTTTCACCTTCTTTTTTTACCAACTTTGGCGTAAACAAGTGAAAATCTGAAGGACGAATAGCAAAGGTTCGTGAACGCGGTGCGTTTGAAAGTGATTTATCTGCTTCACCCTTAAGGCGGATGGCAAGACCCTTTTTAATCTTAATGTCTTTGGACATAGGATAGTCGTGTTAAAATTGACTTTTATTTTCTTAAAAAGCTACCAAATTAGTATGTCTTTTTAGGGAATGCAAATTTAAGAATTAAAAGAGCAATTTTCCAATATATTAAGATATTTTTATCTGTTTTGTGTTCTTGAGAAATGCAATGCAATTTTAAGGCATAAAATTTGTTTATATTTAGCACACATACCAACAAACCATGCGCGCAATTACTCTTTTATTTTTTCTCTTTTTATTTCAAATTCCAGAGGGACACTCCCAGGTGGAAGAAACCATTGAGCCTGAATACATTAGGACTATACAGTTTAAAGGAACTTCAGCACAAAGCAGATTACCCATCATTGAACTAGGTCAAAAGCTGCAACTTTCTTTTGATGATATCATAGGTAATGAAGCAGATTACTTTTACACAATTGCGCATTTTAACTTTGACTGGACCCCTAGTGATTTATCAAAAGGAGAATACCTAGATGGCTTTGATGATGTACGCATAGAAACCTATGAAAACAGCTTCAATACCCTACAGCTTTATTCAAACTACAAACTTAGTATCCCCAATAGAGAAACGCGTGCTATTAAAAAAAGTGGAAATTACTTGTTACGAATTTTCAATGATGATGGCGAGATTGTTTTTTCAAGAAAATTCATGGTATTAGAACGCGTTTTAAGTGTGGAGGTTGAGATTAAAAGATCGAGAATAATAAAAAACATAGACCAACAACAGGTGGTACAGTTTAAAATAAATTCTCCTAACTTACTTTTAATTAACCCCAAGCAAAATGTAAAAACACTAGTGCTGCAAAACAATAATTTAAAAACCGCCATCACTAATTTAAAACCGCTCTACACTATTGGCTCTGAGCTTATTTATAAGTATGACCAAGAAGCAGCTTTTTGGGGTGGTAATGAATTTTTGTTTTTTGACAACAAAGACCTTAGATCCTCCACAAACGGTGTGAGGTATGTGGAACTCAATGAATTGTATGAAAATTTCTTGTTCACAAACATAGACAGAAGCACAAGGCCATATACATACAACCCAGACATTAACGGTAGTTTTCAGGTTAGAAATCTATATGCCTCTCAAAATCAAAACATAGAGGCAGACTACGTATTGATGCATTTTAATTTGCAGCACTATGGATCATTGGGTGATAAAGAGATTCATATCTACGGAAATTTTAATAACTGGACCATAGACCAAACCACCTACATGCGTTACAACGAAAAAACAGACACCTATCAAAACGCAAGGCTTTTCAAGCAAGGCTTTTATAATTACAAATATGTGATGGTAAATAGAGATGGTAGTATAGAACAAGGCCCAATAAGTGGAAATTTCTGGGAAACAGAAAACCAATACACGGTCCTTGTATATTATAGAGCACCTGGCTCTAGATTTGATAGACTCTTGGGAGAGGGCGCAGCTAATTCTAGTAAAATATCAAACAACTAAAAGTATTTACCGCAACCCTTTAAAAGATATCTTTTAAATTTTGGATTTAAAAAACCTTTAAATCAAACCTTACTTGAGCCCCATAAAGCACCTTTTTACACTATATTTGCGGTAAAATAAGATCTTCCTATGCAAAAAGAACTTTTACTGTTCCAAAAATTAGCCGAAAAATTAATAAAAGCCGAAAAACAAGAGCCTATAATCACCCCAATTCCTCCCAAAGAACTCTTTAACATCTTACCCTTAGCTCTAGAAGAGCAGCCCGCAGATGATGCTTTTTTTGAAAATGCACTAGAAAAACTTGTTTTAAACACACCCCGTACTGCAACGAATTTGTTTTTTAATCAGCTATTTGGAGGCAGGAATCCAAAAGCTACATTAGGAGATTTATTGGCAGTACTGCTCAATAATAGCATGTATACTTATAAAGTTGCTGGGCCTCAAGTAGGAATTGAAAAAGAAATTTTACGCAAATCTTGTGATTTGATTGGCTATGGTAAAGATGCAGATGGAACCTTCGCACCTGGAGGATCTATGAGTAATTTCATGGCTATATTAATGGCACGTGATGCGCACAATGACACCATTAAAAATGAAGGTGTGCTTCAAAAAATGACTGCCTACACCTCCATAGAATCCCATTATTCTACCTCAAAAAATGCTGCTTTTATAGGTATTGGGCGTGAACAAGTTAGGTATGTAGCCACCAATGAATTTGGGCAAATGGACCCGAAAGACTTGAGCGCTAAAATTGCTGAGGATATCGCAAAAGGTTTGCAACCATTTTTTGTGAATGCAACTGCCGGAACTACTGTACTTGGGGCCTTTGATGAGATAACACCACTATCTGAGATTTGTAAAGAATACAAGCTTTGGCTTCATGTAGATGGTGCGTATTGTGGTAGTGTGATTTTTAGTAAAAAATACAAGCACCTGGTTGAAGGAATAGCCCTTACAGATTCTTTTAGCTACAATGCCCATAAAATGATGGGGACACCCCTTACTTGCTCTATTATACTTACAAAACACAAAAAATATCTACATGACAGTTTCAGTAATGATGCTACCTATTTATACCAAACAGATGGTGATGCTTACAACTTAGGAAAAACATCTATACAATGCGGTAGAAGAAATGATGCTTTGAAATTTTGGACACTATGGAAATCTGTAGGAACCCTCGGGTTAGAAAAAATTGTGGATCAGCAATTTCATTTGGCTGAAGTAGCTCGAAATTACATTAAAAGCAATCCAGATTACACCCTCTACAGCTTTGATGACTCCATATCTATTTGCTATAATTACAAAGGAATTCCCGCCCAAGAGTTGTGTACTTCATTGTACCAAAACGCAGAAGCGATGGTAGGGTTTGGAATTTTTAGAGAAACAGAGTTTGTGCGCCTAGTAACAATAAACGCTGGAAATGATGACAAAGACATCATCAACTTCTTTAAAACCTGTGAAGATTTTGTAGCAAAAAACAACTCTTTATTTTCATTAAAAGTATAGCTCTTACCCAATATTCCTTGCTTTTATATAGAAACATAAAAGATGGTTTCTAGATATTTTTGATACCATAATAAAATTTGTATTTTTAAGCATCGGCATAAACAAACACATAATGGCTTTTTTATTTTTTAAAACAGCAATAACAATCAGATAATACGTATGACACAACAAGTTACTCAAGGCATTAAAGTTTCTATCAAAACTCGTTTTGAAGACGCCTTTGTGTCTAACGGGAAGCAGCAGTATGCGTTTTCTTACATTATACATATTGAGAACAAGAGTAAAGATGTAGTGCAACTCAAATCACGCCACTGGAAAATAAAAGATGCCTTAAACGATATTGATATGGTTTTTGGAGAAGGTGTTGTGGGTAAAAAACCAGTTATTAAACCTGGAGGGTTTCATACCTATAGTAGTGGTTGTATATTATTGAGTCCTTTTGGAGCAATGAGTGGGTATTATGAGATGGTTAATTTTACTTCTACTGAAAAATTTAAAGTAAGTATTCCAAACTTTAAATTAAGTGCTCCTTTTTCTATGAATTAAACTTAGAAAAAGCACCTACACAATTCAATTTTATTTTAGTGCCACTTTGTAATACATGACAATGTTTACAATGAGAGTCATAGGTGAATTTATAGGGTGTTGTACTATCAAATTTGTTGCTAATAAAAACCCCATCAAAATCTAATACCAAGTGGGTATTATATCGTTTTATCCTAAAGTGATTTGCCGGCAAGACACACGGTACCATTTCAAAATAAGCACTACTACCTATTCCCTCTAAAAAACACCAATGCTCAGGAGCATTTATCTTGTCTTTGGGGCCAAGTGTTGGAGGAACATTTTTGTTGAAAAGATTAGAAATGTTTTCCTTTAACGGGGTTGATGTAAAATGTTTTATTTGAGTTCCAGTAACCTCATACACTATCCCGTTACTGGCAGCAACCTTTACATTTCCGACAGTGCTTGGGGTGAAGAGTTTATTGAAATTTAAACGGTTAATAACATCTTTTGTGTCTGTGGATTGTAGTATGGTATTAGCAACTACTCTAGAGCAATTACTAGAATTCTTGTCAAAAAGAGCATAGGGTATACTGCCTCTATTTTGAAGATTTAAAAGATAGGTTTGTGCTTTCTTATAATTAATTGTGTCACAAACAGATGCCAATAAGCGTCCCGAAGCATTTGTTTTTTGAGGATTATCTGTAAGCCAATGTAGTATTTGTTCCAGATTTTGCAGAGTGCCCTCTGGCGCTAATATGGCTTTAAAACCAATGTGTAATTCTGCATCTGTCTCAATGCTTCTAAGCCTTCCATAGCCATCAGGAGTACTATAGCGCCCAAAATCAAAGTACCTGATAAGACCTGTTTTATTTTCAATTAACAACAAAGCGGCATGACCTGCCTTTATATATTGTTTGGTTCCTACCCCAACAAAGGGCAAAAATTTACAAATTAAATCTGCAGATCCCTTTACAAAGACCTCAGGGAATGCCAGAGCTATTATTTTACCTGTGTACTTCAATAGAACAGATTGGTATTGGTAAAAAAACTAAACAAGCTAGCTTGCAAGCTATTAATATAAAAACCTAAGCAAGCTACACCTTAAAATTCAATTTTACAAATACTTCTATCTCCTAAAAAAAATAAACCATTGGGCATCTTTACTAACAAAAAAGGCTAGAGACACAAAGCAGCTATGATAAAACCTACCATAGCACAACCTGTATTAAGCGCATATTTTTTGTATCTTCGCACTTCAAAATTTTGTCTTTAACAAACCGCAAATTGCCTAGCAATTGCATAAATAAACTCACCATGGGAAAAGGATTTTATAAAGTTCCAGTTGCTGTCAACGAACCTGTAAAAACATACGCTCCAGGATCTGCTGAGCGAGCAGCCGTTGCAAAAACATACACTCAGATGTATAATAGCACCATTGATGTGCCAATGTATATAAATGGAAAAGATGTTGCTACACAAGATACGGCAACTATGTCACCTCCGCATGATCACAAACATATTTTAGGGACCTATCACAGGGCTGAGAAAAAGCACATTCAAGAAGCAATTGCAACGGCTCTAGAGGCTCGTAAAATGTGGTCTCAAATGCCCTGGGAACAGCGTGCAGCAATATTTCTTCGTGCTGCAGAATTAATTGCTGGACCCTACAGAGCAAGAATAAACGCAGCAACAATGTTAGCGCAATCAAAGACTGTTCATCAAGCAGAAATTGATGCATCGTGTGAGCTAATAGATTTCTTACGTTTTAATGTCCAGTACATGACCCAAATGTATGCAGAGCAGCCAGCATCTACAAGTGATGTTTGGAACCGTCTAGAGTACAGACCCCTAGAAGGGTTTATATATGCAATAACCCCCTTTAATTTTACAGCCATTGCAGCTAATTTACCTGCAAGTGCCGCGATGATGGGTAATGTTGTGGTTTGGAAACCTAGTGATAGCCAAATATTCTCTGCCAAGATTGTTCTTGATGTATTTAAAGAAGCGGGAGTACCACCAGGTGTGATCCAAATGGTTATGGGTGATCCTGAAATGATTACAGACACAGTACTAGATAGTCCAGATTTTAGTGGGCTTCATTTCACAGGTTCTACTTTTATCTTTAAGGAGCTTTGGAAAAAAATTGGATTAAATATCCACAACTATAAAACCTATCCTCGTATTGTTGGAGAAACAGGTGGTAAAGATTTTATTGTTGCACACAAATCATCAAACCCCCAGCAAGTTGCTACCGCAATTACTAGAGGTGCTTTTGAATTTCAAGGGCAAAAATGTAGTGCAGCCAGTAGAGTATATGTTTCTAAAAGTATTTGGGCAGCCACAGAAAAACATCTAAAAGCACAAATGGAAACCTTTAAAATAGGTTCTCCCGGAGATATGAGCAATTATATTACTGCCGTAATACACGAGGGGTCTTTTGATAAACTTGCAGGTTTCATTGATCAAGCAAAAAAAGACAGCAATGCAGAAATCATAGCCGGTGGTGGGTATGACAAAAGCAAAGGATACTTTATTGAGCCAACTGTTATTAAAACCAATGACCCTAAATACACAACTATGTGTACAGAGTTGTTTGGGCCAGTGGTAACGGTATATGTTTTTGAAGATGATGCCTGGGAAGAAACACTTCACCTTGTAGACCAAACAAGTGAGTATGCCTTAACGGGAGCTGTATTTAGTGAAGATCGTTACGCCTTAGAAGTGGGGGTTAAAATTTTAGAAAATGCAGCCGGTAACTTCTACATCAATGACAAGCCAACAGGCGCCGTTGTTGGGCAGCAACCCTTTGGAGGTGCTCGCGCGAGTGGAACCAACGACAAAGCAGGTAGCAAGCTAAACCTCTACAGATGGTGTTCTCCAAGAATGGTAAAAGAAACATTTGTAACTCCTACAGATTACAAATACCCTTTCTTAGGATAAGACGTTATATACTTACTAATTTCAAAAAAGCCTCGTTATCTATAACGAGGCTTTTTTGTACCTTGTGGCTATGAAGCGTATTGCCTTTATTTTATTGCTTTGTTTGCAATCTGCGGCAAGCCAGAGTTATGTTAAAACCAATCAAAGCCCTTTATCTGTAAGCCAGTTTATAGGCTATGATAGCTATGACAGCATGTACACCATTACAGATATGGTGCTGCGTAAAGAAAACACATCTGGTGAGTTTCTATTTACAGATTTTCAGTTAGGGAATATCACCAGTGTAGATATTATAAATCCGTTTAATGTGGTTGTTTTTTATGCAGACACCAACACAGCTATTTTACTAGATAATAAACTCTCCCTTATAGAACAGATAAACTTTAATCTATTAGCAGATGTAGCTAATATTAGCAGCGTTAGCAATGCAGGAGGAAACAAATTATGGCTTTTCAATGCAGACTCCCAACAACTAGAATTATACAATTATAGAAACAACACAAAAAATATCATTTCTTTACCCATTGCTGAAATCTTGACAGATCAAACCAGTGATTTCAACTACAATTACATCCTCACCCCAACCGCTATAAAGATCTATACCGTTTTTGGAGGTCTTGTAAAGAGCATCCCGTTTCAAGGAGGTCAAAAAATTATAACGCACAAGGGAAGGGTTCTGGTAGTTAAAGAAGATGTGGTGTATGAGATAATAGAAGATAGCCTTAAACTCTTATCTATAAAAACTACTCAAATAAGCATACAAGACTTGCAAGTGTTTGAAGATTTCTTGTATATTTATGATCGCAAAAATGTTCACTCATTTGTAGTACAAAAAGCAAAAAAATAGAAGTATGCACGTTGCCATCGCAGGAAATATTGGTTCAGGGAAAACCACACTTACACGTTTATTATCAAAGCACTACAAATGGAAGCCCCACTATGAGGATGTGGAAGACAATCCATATCTGGATGACTTCTATAATGAAATGGAACGCTGGTCTTTTAACCTGCAAATCTATTTTTTAAACAGTCGTTTTCGTCAAATTTTAGAGATTAGAGAACGAGGAGAAAAAGTAATACAAGACAGAACCATTTATGAAGACGCATACATTTTTGCGCCCAATCTTCATGCAATGGGACTCATGACAAATAGAGATTACGAAAATTACAAATCGCTCTTTGATTTAATGGAGAGTGTTACAAAAGGACCAGATCTTTTGATTTACCTGCGCAGCTCTATACCCAATTTAGTGAAGCAAATACACAAGCGTGGACGTGATTATGAAAACTCAATAAGTATCGAGTACCTTAGCCGCCTTAATGAGCGCTACGAAGCTTGGATAACCACCTACAGTAAAGGCAAAGTGATTATACTAGATGTAGATGATCTTGATTTTGTTGAAAACCCAGAACATCTTGGAGAGGTTATCAGTAAAATTGACGCTGAGATTAACGGTCTGTTTTAAATACAACATTTAATCTACCTCATAAAAAAAGGGCTGTCTTTAAAAGACAGCCCTTTTTTTTGTAATACTCTTTTATAAATATTATTCAATATTTACTTCAACAATTTTCATAGCTTCAATCTTAGCCATTACTTCAGCTTCAGTCCCTGTAAAGATCTTAGTTTCTTTTTGGGTTGCACCATCCAATTTTGTTACAGTTACAACCTCAGCTGTAAAAACACCTTCATCTGAAGTCATATTTACAGTTACGTCTTTTTCAACATCCATTGTATCTTCTGTGTTCGCTTTAACTTGTATAGTGCTCGTCGGGTTTACAACAGCTCCGGTATCTGCTGCTGCATGACCTCCTAGAATTGGAGCAATCACTAGTCCAATTAAACAGGTAAGTTTAATTAGGATGTTCATTGAAGGACCAGAGGTATCTTTAAATGGATCTCCAACGGTATCTCCAGTTACTGCAGCCTTATGAGCCTCAGAACCTTTGTAGGTCATTACACCATTAATTTCAACACCTGCTTCAAAAGATTTTTTAGCATTATCCCAAGCACCACCAGCATTGTTCTGGAAAATGGCCCAAAGAACACCACTTACAGTAACACCGGCCATATAACCACCTAGCATTTCAGCAACCAACATATTATTATCTGGGTACACTAGTAGTCCAATTAGTACAATAACAATTGGAAAACCAATGGTTAAAAGACCTGGTAACATCATTTCTTTTAAAGAAGCTTCTGTTGAAATTGCAACACATTTATCATATTCTGGTTTTCCGGTTCCTTCCATAATTCCTGGAATTTCCTTGAACTGTCTTACCACTTCATTTACCATTTCCATGGCTGCTTTACCAACAGCATTCATAGCCAAGGCAGAGAATACTACAGGTACCATACCACCAACAAATAACATTGCTAATACTGGCGCCTTAAAGATGTTAATTCCGTCAATTCCTGTAAAGGTTACATAGGCAGCAAAAAGTGCTAATGATGTTAATGCAGCAGATGCAATAGCAAAACCTTTACCTGTTGCAGCAGTTGTATTACCAACAGCATCTAGAATATCTGTACGCTCTCTTACTATTGGATCTTGTTCGCTCATCTCAGCAATACCACCTGCATTATCTGCAATAGGTCCAAAAGCATCAATAGCCAGTTGCATAGCCGTTGTTGCCATCATAGCAGAAGCTGCTAAAGCAACTCCGTAAAACCCAGCCAAAGCATATGATGCCCATATTGCGGCTGCGAATAACAGTACAGAAGAAAATGTAGAAATCATACCTGTTGCCAAACCAGCAATGATGTTTGTTCCTGCACCCGTACTAGATTGTTGTACAATTTTTAAAATTGGCTTAGAACCAAGTCCTGTATAGTATTCTGTAAAAGCAGAGATCCCTGCTCCTACAACCAGTCCAACCAAACATGCATAAAATACTCTCATTGAAGAAATATCTTGTAATCCTTCTCCAAAGAAGTCCATTCGCATTGTTGCTGGCAACATCCATGTAACTAGTCCGTAACATGCTACGGCAACCATTATAATAGATGCCCAGTTACCAATGTTTAGAGCTTTTTGTACATCCGCTTCTTTTGCATCGTTAGAAGAAATTTTAACTAATAAAGTTCCTATAAGAGAAATAATAATTCCTACACCTGCAATTGCCATTGGAAGTAAGATAGGTCCTATCCCGCCAAAGGCATCTTGTATCACGCCTCCCATGTCTTTAATTACGTAGTTACCAAGTACCATAGCAGCCAGTACTGTTGCTACGTATGATCCAAATAAATCTGCACCCATTCCTGCTACATCTCCAACATTATCTCCAACATTATCTGCAATTGTTGCTGGGTTTCTTGGATCATCCTCTGGGATATCTGCCTGTACTTTTCCTGCTAAATCTGCCCCTACATCGGCAGCTTTGGTATAAATACCTCCACCCACTCTTGCAAAAAGCGCAATAGACTCTGCTCCTAGAGAGAAACCAGCTAAAGCTTCTAATACTATAGTCATATCCATGGTGTTGGTCCATTGACCACCCATAAACATTTGATAAAATACAATGAAGAAAAGTGTTAATCCTAAAACAGCCAATCCAGCAACACCAAGACCCATAACAGTACCACCACCAAAAGAAACTTTTAGTGCATTTGGCAGGCTTGTTTTTGCGGCTTGAGTGGTTCTTACATTGGTTTTAGTTGCTATTTTCATACCCATGTTTCCTGCAAAGGCAGAAAAAACAGCTCCAATAATAAAGGCAACAACAATTAAATAGGTAGTGTCCATAAAAAAAGCAATTCCTGCTAGAACAATACTTGCACCTAAAACGAAATAAGATAACAATCTATATTCTGCATTTAAGAAGGCTAAAGCACCTTCGTAGATGTGGTCTGAAATTTCTTTCATTTTACCATCACCTGCATCTTGCTTCATCACCCAAGATTTTTTAATTAGCATATATACTAAACCTATTAATGCCGCTGCTATTGGCATGTAAATCATCATTGCTTCCATATATTATTTGATTCGTTAATTAAGGCGGTAAAAGTAACAAATTAAAGACAATTAAAAAACACCTTTTTAATAAGTAAAAAAAGGAGCCTTAAAGCACTAGCTATGAAAGGTTAAACAGCAAAATTAAAGGTGGTTTTGTGGTAAATAGTATAGCGTTAGCCTAATAGGCGTGCTTTAAAATAGCGCTCGCTAATTCTAGAGAGATGAAAACACTCCCTAGAAGTTAAAACCAAAGGTTCCTGTAAAGCCGAATTTTCTGGCATTTGGATAGTCTGTCTGGTTTAGATAATTTCCTCTAAAATTAACATCGAGCCTAAATACTTTGAAGATATTACCCACACCAAAACTATACTCATAATAAGGTTTGTTTGGTGATTGGTATATTACATTAGATCTGTTAATAGCTATATTTTCTTGGCTCACACTTCCTATAACGGTCCTAAACCCTATCACCTCTCTTAAATTAAAGTCTCTAAGCCATGGTATGCGCTGGAAAATTCTCCCGCCAAAATCGTGCTGTAAATGTAAAGACACGTATTGATCACTCACAAATTCATAAAAATCTAACTGAGAAAAGGTGTTGTAAATACTAAAAAGAGTTTGGTTTCCTGGAATAGGGTTTAACAAGCTTAAATTTACCTCACCAAAGGTTTTACCAGCCTCAATTGTTGAAGTTAATCTACCAATACCGCCAATATTCCATGGCTGGGTATATAGTCCTTGAATACGCTGATACTCAAAATCGCCCCCTAAGAATCCTTTTATACCGTAGGTGTACCCAAGAAAAATACTTGGGAAACTTCCTTGGTTTATAATGGTTCTCTCCACACCATAACCAGAAACTTTCCTCTTTGGAGTGAAAAATGTTAATAGCCGGATTTCTGGTTGTTGTACATCACTACCAATACTTCCGTCTTCTTTTAGATAATCAATAGAAAAGCTGTCTGTTGCAGAACTCAAAGACCTATAAGATCCTGTAAGGCGTATATTTAAATTTTTTACAGGCTCTAAGGAAACACCCAGAGTCGCTAATTTAACACGGGTGAGCTTATCATTTGCCCCAACTGAAATAAGTGATGAAGATGCTAAATTTCTGCCCAAAATATCATTGCTAGAAGAAAGGCTTGCACCAGTTTGTTCTACATCTTTTCTATATCCCGAATAAAGGGTGAGTCTGTTTTTTCTGTTGAGTAACACCTTTGCAGATAGCCCAAATTTAAAACGATCATCTTTAAATCCATAGGCGCCAAATCCTTCAAGACGCCACTGATCATTTTGAGAAAAATAGGTCCTACCACCCAGCCTAACCCTAAGACCCTCTGCCTCATTGTATCCCAAAAGTGAGAATACAGGCCCAATATCAAAGTTCTCTACCTCATGATACCCTGAGGCCAAAATAGAAGCGGCGCTATACAATGCTTTAAATCTAGGTACGCTCTTTAATGTGTCTAACATTTTATAAACGCTTAACTCATCTTTATTTAATCGCTCTAGACGGTTTTCTTCCCAAAAGCCCTCTGGCCTGTTATACACATCATACTGGTAAGGATCTACTTGTATTTTATAAAAATCTTTCTGCTTTGGCATGTCAAAAACATAGTTGTCATACAAAGTGGTTCTTCTTCCATAGACACCTTTGGCTTTTTCTTTATCCTGAAAACTAAAGTCACTCATAAAGTAATCTCTAGTGATTAAGAAGATAGAATCATTTAGTACATCAAACTCTTGCTCAATATAGATTTCTCTAATCCAGTTTATATTAGCGCTTTTTGAAGCCTGCAAGTTGATCTCTTTAATGGCCCAAGTAGAGTCATTAACCCAAAAGTCTCCTTTAAATGTGAGTTCGTTTTTTCGCCTTGGATAATATGCTATGTTATAACACCACTTATCTTTTCTGTAGGCACTATCCAAAAGCACATAATTATACACATCTATACCCGTTTTAGATAATGGGCTGGTAAACGACTTATCAAAAAACTTTAAATAATTATCATACACATTATACTGGCTGTACAAATCTTTTAAAAATGCAATTAGAGTGTTGTTGTTTTCAAACCCAGAATTTTTATTCCCTTGCAGTACCTGTCTTTCTTTGCCTAGAAGATTATCGCCATAAACCTGGGAGAAGGCCTCATTAATAAAAATTGGCAAGTAGGTATTTCCTGTAACCTTTGAGGTGTCTATCTCTTCAAAGATAAACTCCATGCCTTTAAAAATTTTGTTTTTTGTGAGCGTACTGTCTATAGTGTTTAGATCAAATTCTAGCTTCTCATATTTATCATAGGCGTATTGCTCGAATTTTTTTGTACCATTTTGCCTTCGGTTATCCCAAATTTTACGCAAAATAGTTATGGCTGGATTATTTTTCTTAGAAGTTTTACCACTAAAGATAACTACCTCATCTAGAGATGCTGCCTCTTGCTCTAAGACAATACTCATGTTATAGTTGATCTTTTTATCTAGTATGATTTCTTTATTTTGAAATCCTAAAAAAGAGACCACAACATCTGTATAGCTCTGGTCACTCTCTAGATAAAAGCGACCCTGCTCGTTGGTGATAGTTCCTTCAAAGCTATTTTTAAACACCACATTAGCAAAAGGCACAGAGGCGCCATCGGTATCTGTTACAAAACCGCTTATTTTGGTTTGCGCCAAGGCGCTAACCGAAATCAATAGTAGAAAAATAAAAAAGGAGTTTCTCATGAAAACATGGGAAGTTAAAATGTCAAACCCACTAGCTTTAAAAATATATTATTTTTTGTAGAGCACTTTCTTTACTGCCTTTACAACATCAGTGCTATTGGGTAACCATTCTGCAAATAAAGCAGGTGAATATGGCGCAGGAGTATCTGCGGTGTTAATTTTTTCAACTGGTGCGTCTAGATAATCAAATGCCTGACTTTGTATTTGATAGGTTATCTCTGTTGCAACATTTCCAAAAGGCCATGCTTCTTCTAAAACCACCAAACGATTTGTTTTTTTAACAGAATCTAAAATAGCATTGATATCTAGAGGACGAACCGTACGCAGGTCTATAATTTCACACTCTATACCTTCTGCTGCTAATTGATCTGCAGCTTTGTAGGCTTCTTTTATAATTTTACCAAAAGAAACGATGGTTACATCGCTACCCTTACGCTTGATTTCTGCAACACCTAGAGGAATTAAATATTCTCCCTCCGGCACTTCTCCTTTATCACCATACATTTGCTCACTTTCCATAAAAATCACTGGATCGTTATCTCGTATTGCACTTTTTAATAATCCCTTAGCATCTGCAGGATTACTTGGTACAACCACTTTTAATCCTGGAGTATTGGCAAACCAATTCTCAAAAGCTTGAGAATGTGTTGCTGCCAATTGACCAGCACTAGCTGTTGGCCCTCTAAATACGATAGGACAGTTAAATTGCCCACCACTCATTTGTCTAATCTTTGCGGCGTTATTAATAATTTGGTCAATCCCTACCAAAGAGAAATTAAAGGTCATGTATTCTATAATAGGCCTATTACCGTTCATGGCACTACCAATGGCAATACCTGCAAAACCAAGCTCTGCAATAGGGGTGTCTATAACACGTTTTGCGCCAAACTCCTCTAACATTCCTTTACTCGCCTTGTATGCACCGTTGTACTCTGCTACTTCTTCACCCATTAGGTAAATGGTATCATCTTTGCGCATCTCCTCGCTCATGGCTTCACAAATGGCTTCTCTAAATTGAATTGTCTTCATGCTAATTGCCCACATAGGTGGGTACATTAAATTATACTTTATGATCTTTTTGCTTCTGAAATAATTAAATAGAACTACCCCATAAATCTAAAAAAACAAAAATAGTATTATTATCTTATTCTTTATACAACAAGTGAAGGCATTTAACATTTTAAAGAGAACTATTTTACTATGCACGCATAGTAAATAAGAATAATATTCACTATCTTTGTGGTCGAAAATTTTGAGATTTTAAGATTTTCGAAACTCAAAAAAAGTACTACAATTTAAATAAAGATTACTATGAAAATATTAGTGTGTATTAGTCACGTACCAGACACTACTTCAAAGATAAACTTCACAGACAACGATACAAAATTTGACACCAATGGCGTAAATTTTGTGATCAATCCAAATGATGAGTTTGGACTCACCCGCGCGATGTGGTTTAAAGAAAAGCAAGGTGCATCTGTGCATGTTGTTAATGTTGGAGGACCAGAAACAGAGCCTACACTTCGTAAGGCCTTAGCCATTGGAGCAGATGAAGCCATACGCATAGACACACCAGCTACAGACGGCTACAGCGTTGCATTGCAATTGGCTGATGTTGCTCAACAAGGCGGTTATGACCTTATAATAGGAGGACGCGAGTCTATTGATTATAATGGTGGTATGGTACCAGGAATGCTTGCAAAAATGATTGGAGCTAATTTTGTAAATACCTGTATTAGTTTAGAGATAGAAGGAACCAGCGCAACTGCTATTAGAGAAATTGATGGCGGAAAAGAAACCCTTCATACCTCTTTGCCCCTTGTCATTGGAGGTCAAAAAGGATTGGTTGAAGAAAGCGATCTTCGCATACCAAATATGCGCGGTATCATGCAAGCTAGAAGTAAACCTTTACATGTTAAACAAGGAGTTGAGCAAAGCCCAAGAAGCCAAGCAACATCCTTTGAAAAACCAGCCCCAAGAGGAGCTGTAAAACTGGTTGATAGTGTTGATGAATTGATTGATTTACTGCACAACGAAGCCAAAGTAATTTAACTAACAACAAAAACAGGTCTTCAAAACTATTTGAATATCTAAAAATAATAGTAAATACCTTTAACATATGAGTGTTTTAGTCTACACAGAATCTGAAAATGGTTCTTTTAAAAAAACAGCCTTTGAAGTTGTATCCTACGCAAAGGCCATAGCAACTGAGTTAGGCACTACCTTAACAGCTGTATCTATTAACGCAAGTAATACTTCCCAGCTAGGAGTATATGGCGCAGATAAAGTGCTAGAAATAACAAATGATAGCCTTGCAAACTTCGACTCGCAAGCATATGCAGATGCAATATCTCAAGCTGCCGCTTCACAGGATGCAACTGTTGTTGTTTTATCTCAAACTGCAAACGCAAAATTTATGGCTCCACTTGTGGCTGTAAATCTAGAGGCTGGATATGTCTCTAACGTAGTTGCGCTCCCGCAGAGCATCACGCCATTTAAAATAAAGCACAGCGTGTATACAAACAAGGCTTTTTCTCTAACACAGATAAACACACCTGTTAAAATAATTGGTTTAGGTAAAAATGCATATGGCTTGCATGAAACATCTGCTGCTGCAGTATCAGAGGCATTCTCTCCAAGTCTTCAACAAAGCAACACTAAGGTTATCTCTGTAGATAAAGCTACTGACAAAGTAACCATAGCAGATGCAGAGGTTGTAGTTTCTGCAGGGCGCGGATTAAAAGGGCCTGAAAACTGGGGTATGATTGAAGAGATGGCCACTATTTTAGGGGCCGCTACAGCTTGCTCAAAGCCTGTTAGTGACATGGGGTGGAGATCTCATGGAGAACATGTTGGACAAACAGGAAAGCCAGTGGCTGCAACACTATACATTGCCATTGGCATTAGTGGAGCCATTCAACATCTTGCAGGTATTAACTCCTCTAAGATAAAAGTGGTTATAAATACTGACCCTGAAGCTCCATTTTTTAAAGCAGCAGACTACGGTATTGTAGGAGATGCATTTGAAATTGTACCACAACTAAATGAAAAATTAAAGGCTTTTAAAGCGCAAAACGCATAATTTTTATTACTTTGTGCCTTTGAAAATGGCTGTTTAAATTAGGACAAACATCCTGTTTAAACAGCTTTTTTTAATTTTAACACTATGAGTCTAGTTAGATTAAATATTAAGGGGATTTCTTACAGCCAAACGCAAAATGGCGCATACGCTCTTATACTCAGCGAAGTAGAGGGCAACAGAAAACTGCCCATAGTCATTGGCGCTTTTGAAGCACAGTCTATTGCCATTGCACTAGAGAAAGAAATCATGCCTCCTAGACCACTAACCCACGATTTATTTAAAAACTTTTCAGATCTTTTTGCAATTATTATCACACAAGTAATCATACACAAGCTGGTTGATGGGGTATTCTACTCCAGTATTATATGTGAGCGTGAGGGTGTAGAAGAAATTATAGATGCTCGAACCAGTGACGCCATTGCGTTAGCTCTTAGGTTTAAGGCCCCTATTTTTACCCACAAAGACATCTTGGACAGTGCAGGTATATTCTTGAAAACTGGAGGTAAAAAAGAAGAAGACCAAGAACTAGAAGATGTAATATTAGATGATTTTTTACAAAGCGATGACCCGCAGGCTCAGAGTGCAACATCTGAAGATTACAAAACCAATACCTTAAAAGAACTCTATCAATTACTTGAGGGCGCTGTTAAAAATGAAGATTATGAAAGTGCCGCAAAAATAAGAGATGAAATTTCAAAGCGAGACTAAACCCTACCAAAACCTATGAAAAAGCTATTATGTAGTATTGTTGTATTGTTTTTGATTGGAAACCTATCAGCACAAAACATCGACAAGCAATGGATCTTTAACTATATCCATTCTGAGGAAGGAACATCTCTTTTTGAGATTGACGAAACTTCAGACACTTTTACGCTAGACAGTGGTGCATTTGAGTATTCACTTGCTGCCAAAAACAACCTAAAGGCAAGTGGAGATTATATATTTCAGAATAATTTATTAGTCTTATTTTATAGTCAGCCCACAGATACCATTCGTAGATATCGAGTTACAAAACTCACAGAGGATACTTTATCCTTCACAGAAAACAATACAACCTATTGGTTTAAAGCCGCTAAAACTCCTGCTGCAGTAAATGTGGCAGAGGCTAAAGACACAATCATACCCTCCCAAGGATTTTCTTTTAATAGTCTTTGGCGTGGAGTTCTTGGTATGGTTACCCTTTTATTTATTGCATTTTTATTTAGCGCAAACAGAAAAGCGATTAGTTGGCGCACGGTAGGTCTTGGCCTTGCGCTGCAGTTAGTTATTGCTGTAGGGGTTTTAAAAGTTGCCTTTATTCAAAAAATATTTGAGGGCATCGGAAAGTTGTTTATTAGTATTTTAGATTTTACCAAAGCGGGTAGTAAGTTTTTATTTGAAGGCTTGGTTGTAGACATGGACACCTTTGGATTTATTTTTGCATTTCAAGTGCTTCCTACCATTTTGTTTTTCTCTGCTTTGACCTCTGTACTGTTCTACCTTGGTATCATTCAAAAAATAGTAAAAGCATTTGGATGGTTACTCTCTAAGGTGTTAAAGATTTCTGGAGCAGAAAGTTTAAGTGTTGCCGGGAATATTTTTTTAGGACAAACAGAGGCCCCACTGCTTATTAAGGCCTACCTAGAGAAAATGAACAAAAGTGAAATGCTGCTAGTTATGATTGGCGGTATGGCAACAGTTGCAGGAGCTGTACTAGCAGCCTACATAGGTTTCTTAGGAGGTGATGACCCTGCTCTGCGGCTAGTGTTTGCAAAACATTTACTTGCAGCCTCTGTAATGGCTGCACCTGGAGCTATTGTAATTTCAAAAATATTATATCCACAAACAGAAGAAATTAACACAGATGTAAAAGTGTCTTCAGAGAAAATTGGGTCAAACATCCTAGATGCAATTGCCAATGGTACTACAGAAGGGCTAAAACTAGCTGTAAATGTGGGCGCAATGCTACTGGTATTTGTTGCCTTTATCGCTATGTTTAATGGTATTTTAGGCTGGATAGGAGATGTTACTACAGTTAACAACTGGATGGCCTCAAACACTAGCTACCCCAGTCTTTCTTTAGAGGCTATTTTAGGAACTGTGTTCGCACCACTGATGTGGCTTATTGGAGTTGCCTCCAAAGACATGATGATGATGGGACAGCTCCTTGGGATTAAACTAGCTGCAAGTGAATTTGTAGGGTATATCCAATTAGCAGAGCTGAAGAACATCAACAATATCATGCATCTTAATTATGAGAAATCAATAATCATGGCCACTTATATGCTTTGTGGTTTTGCGAATTTCGCCTCTATTGGTATTCAAATTGGAGGTATTGGTTCTCTGGCTCCAGGACAGCGTAAAACCTTGTCTAAGTTTGGAATGAAAGCTTTAATTGGAGGGTCTATAGCATCTCTGATTTCTGCAACAATTGCAGGAATGATTATTGGATAGCCATGTAAGGGCATACATTTAATTATCGTTAATAAATACTGATAACAGCTCTTCAAGAAACTTTATAATTTTTATTACATTACATATCTTTATAGCAGTAAACAAAAAAGCGCAATGAAGCAATACCACGACCTTATTAAACACGTAGTTGACAACGGAACTCAAAAGCATGACCGTACAGGAACGGGAACCAAAAGTGTGTTTGGACACCAAATGAGATTTGATTTAAGTAAGGGTTTCCCGATGGTAACTACCAAAAAACTACACCTTAAATCTATTGTGTATGAACTGCTCTGGTTTTTAAATGGAGATACTAATATTGGGTATCTGCAAGAAAATGGTGTGCGTATCTGGAATGAGTGGGCAGATGAAAAAGGAGATTTAGGGCCCGTTTACGGCCACCAATGGCGTAACTGGAACAGTGAAGAGGTGGATCAAATTAGTGACATTATAAACACTCTAAAAACAAATCCAGATAGCAGAAGAATGCTAGTTAGCGCATGGAACCCAAGTGTGATGCCAGATAGCTCTAAAACTTTTTCTGAAAACGTCGCAAACGGAAAAGCCGCCTTGCCACCTTGCCATGCTTTTTTTCAATTTTATGTAGCAGATGGCAAGCTATCTTGCCAACTCTACCAACGCAGTGCAGATATCTTTCTAGGGGTGCCTTTTAACATTGCTTCTTATGCATTATTTACCATGATGATGGCACAAGTATGCGGCTACCAAGTGGGTGATTTTATACATACTTTTGGAGATGCACATATCTACAACAACCACATGGAGCAAATAGAACTTCAACTATCAAGAGAGCCAAGAGCGTTGCCAAAAATGATACTTAACCCTGATGTTAAAACAATTTTTGATTTTAAATTTGAAGACTTTACATTGGTAGATTACAACCCGCATCCACACATAAAAGGAGCTGTTGCTATATAATACTAAACATATAATACGCATGAGAAAATTAGTACTGTTTTTATTTATATGTAGTACCAGCGCTACATTTGCCCAAGAAAACTGGGGTGATTTAAAAAAGAACAAACTCACCATGAAAGAAATACCACCTGTTTGGCCAGGGTGTAGTGGCAGTATTAAAGAGATAGATGCATGTTTCAACCAGCAATTATCAAAGCACATTATGAGTAATTTTAAGTACCCTACTCTAGAGTACAAAGAAAATATTCAAGGACGCGTGGTTGTAAGTTTTAAAATAAATACAGAGGGTTTTGTTGAGATTACCGGTGTCACTGGTGGTAATAAAGGCTTACAAGAGGCAGCAAAAACAAATATTTTAAAGATACCTCAATTAACTCCAGGTATGATGGGTGGCAAAGCTCGTGAGATTAACATGCGTGTTCCTTTTAACTTCAAGACCAATAAATAAGTAAAAAGGTGATTTGATTAATTTACTTTTTTAGAGCCAATTTAGAAAGTCTAAGATTCTCTCTTAATTCTTTAACAAAAATCTTGTATTCTGATATTTTTGTTTGTTGAAAAAGAGTAACATCACACTTAATTTGTTTTTTT
>ERZ887830.443-NODE-443-length-26456-cov-11.005265_pt1 | contig 26456 bp, 27 predicted proteins | sample MGYA00521101_ERZ887830 | MGnify/ENA primary metagenome ERZ887830 (study PRJEB32303, sample SAMEA104408592) | aquatic metagenome | biome: Marine water; feature: Pelagic; material: water | place: Baltic Sea | collected 2014-06-05T16:38:00 | depth 1,762 m ... | reverse complement strand
CTATCTATTCTTCTCTGCTCTCTTAATGGAACTATATTTTCATCAATAAGGTCGTCGTCAATTGTACCAGCAATTTTGCAAGGGTAGCCCTCAACATTGAATTTTGTAATTTTTTTTATTCCACTTTTATTTTCTAAAAGTGAATTCCAATTATTTTTGACGCTATCCCCTAGGGGTGATATAGCCCCTAGTCCAGTAACTACTACTCTTCTCAATATTAAGAATTTAGTTAGAGTTAGAAGTTAGAAAAGAAACTGCATCCTTCATAGTAACAATCTTCTCTGCTGCATCATCAGGGATCTCACATCCGAATTCTTCTTCAAATGCCATCACTAGTTCAACTGTATCTAGGCTATCAGCTCCTAAATCATCAATAAATTTAGAATCACTTTCAATTTTAGACTCATCAACACCTAAGTGTTCTACTACGATTTTTTTTACTCTTTCTTCAATATCACTCATTTTAAATCCCTCTTATATAAATTAAATTTTACAAACTTACGTATCACATAATGATTATATTTCAAATATATAATTAAATTAAAGCGAGACCGCCATTTACATGGATTGTTTGGCCTGTGATATAAGAAGCATTATCAGAACATAAAAAACTAGCGGTATTGGCAATATCTGATGGATTTCCTAACTTTTTCATAGGGACTTTAGTTAAAATCTGATTTTTTTGTTCATCAGAGAGCTTTTCAGTCATATTTGAGGATATAAAACCCGGAGATATACAATTAACAGTAATATTTCTACTTGCCACTTCTAGAGACAAGGATTTGCAAAAACCCGTTAATGCAGCCTTTGAAGCCGTATAGTTTGTCTGCCCTGGGTTACCTGTAAATGATACGACCGATGTAATGAAAACTATTCTTCCAAATTTACGTTTGACCATCCCTTTTAAAAAAAACTTTACCAACTTAAAAGTGGCATTTAAATTGACATCCATAACATCATTCCATTCATCATCAGACATTCTTAAAAATAAATTATCTCTATTTAATCCTGCATTTAAAATTAAGAAGTCAGGTTCAAAATTAATATTTTCTTTTAAATGATCCTGTGTAATATTTTTTAAGTCTAAATTGATGAATTTAATTTGGTCGTCAATATTTTTAGCTTTGTCTAAATTTGTCGTAGATGAAAAAATATTAGAGCATTTATTTTTTATAAAATCATTACAAATAGCCTGCCCTATACTACCTGTTCCACCAGTCACAAAAGCTGTTCTATCATTAAACATAATTATTTATATCCTCAAATGAACAAAAAGGATAAGAATTAATACCTTCCGTTCTTGGCAAAAAGTTTAAAAGCGTTTTTTTTGGACCAATCTCATAAAAATTAGTTGTTCCGTTAGAAATAAAATTTTTAATTGTAGAGCTCCATTCGACAGTTGAAATAATTTGCCTAGACAGCTGCTCAGGATACTCTTGAACACTTAGATTTTTGTAATTTATTAAATTATGGTTTGATATTAAATTATAAATAGATTTTTTGAATAAAAAATCTTTTGCAGAACTGAAAAAATTTTCAGAACTTTGTTGCATCAGTTTTGAATGAAAAGGAGCGGAAACATTTAAGGGAATGTATTTTCCAAGTTTATTTTTTTCCTTAAAGTTTTCTAAATCTTTTTTTAAACCACAGATAACCACTTGGCTATCTGAATTAATATTGGCTAAGAACACATTGTCCGGGAAGATATCAGGATTGATTTTTTCTTTTGTGAGAATTGCAAACATTCCAAATTTATTAGGGTCTGAAACATTAGCCATTGAATTACCTCTCAAAGATACAACTTTCAGCATACTCTCAAAATCCAATGATTCAGAAAAGTAGAGGGCCAAATATTCACCAAGTGAATGACCAGCCAAACTAATGTTATTTTCGGAAATAGTTTTTTTAAAAGATTTTTTGAATAAGTCTATCAAAATTGATGAGTAAATGAATATTAAGGGCTGGCTATATTGTGTTAGGTTAATCTTATCAGCATTTTGTTGCGTTTTAATAACATCATATCCTAATATATCAGAACTTTGATTATAACGATCTTTAACCCATTCCATGCTCTCCATAAGCTCTATTCCCATATTTTCATGTTGGGAACCTTGGCCTGTAAATAATATTGATATATTTTTATTTGACATAATAGCTATATATGTGTAGACAAATCCACTGATGTCTAAAGTATATGAAACAACTATTATTGTTAAACCAGACTTGGGTAACGATCAAGTAAAAGATCTACTTAATTCAATAAATAATTTTTTTAGTGAAAATAGTGTTTCAGTTGGCTATCAAGAAGATTGGGGTATTAAAAATCTAAAATTCAATATTAGCAAATACTCTAAGGGATCTTTTAAGTTTATGAGATTTGAGTCTGGATCTGATTTCCCAAAGAAACTTGATATTTTTCTGAAATATAACACTGATTGTCTTAGGTACCTGATATCTAAAACTGTTCAAAAAATTGATGAAGTTACTCCTCAGATAAATAAGGATAATTAAAATGAAAAAAAATGAATTAACACCTGCGGACTTTATTAAGATAGATTATAAGAACACACACCTTTTAAAAAGATTTATAAATGAAAATGGTAAAATTATTCCGCAAAGAGTTTTGAACACATCTAGAATAGCTCAAACTAAATTAGCTAGAGCAATTAAACAAGCTAGATTCTTATCATTAATTTAAATGCTAAAAGTAGTCATATTAGAAAAAATTAGAAAAAACTGGGATATAGGCTCAGTTGTTTCTGTGAAGAATGGATTTGCTAGAAATTATCTCATTCCTACGGGTAAAGCTAAGATAGCTACAAAAGATAACATTAAAGATATTGAAAATCAAAAAGCTTCTTTAGAAGCTAAAGATAAAGAATTTATTAAAAATCAAGAAACAATTTCTGAAAAAATTAATGGTCTTACGTTCACAAAAGAAATAGCAGCAAAAGATAATGGAGAACTATTTGGATCCATTTCTATAACTGATGTTTCCTCATTTTTGGCTGAGCAAGGAATAAGCGTTGAAAAAAAGATGATAAAACTTGGAGAAAAAATTAAAACTTCAGGTAATCATAATGTAGAGATAGATCTTCACCCAGAAATTAGTTGTTCACTTAATATTGAGATCTTATCCCCTAAATCTTCACTATAAACACTTACATTTCATTATTATTCCCCTATATTTCAATTTGTGAGTGACCCATTTTTAAATCTTAAAGATAATCAAATAGAAATTATTGTTTTATCTTATTTAATAAAACATCCAACTTTTCTTGATGAATTCTTTGATAAATTAAATGATAAAATATTTCATAATCCAGAACATAAAAAAATACTCCATGTTCTAAATGAGTTTTCTAAAAATTCTAAAAATATCACAGTAGATTCCCTAAAGAATTATTTACCGGAAATTGCGAAAGAGACAGTTAAAGAACTCGTCAAAGAGGTAGACTCTATTGTCTATTCGAAAGATACATTCTTAAATTACTTATTAGATTTAGAAGACCTATACCTAAGAAGAGAAATTTTTAAAACTACTCAAAATAAAAATCAAGAAATTGCTAATTTTACTACAGATAAGAACGTTAAGGATATAATAGTTGAGTTAGAAAAAGAAATTTTTGAAATCACTAATTTTAAAAAAGATACATTTGAAATAAAAGATTTTAAATCAGTTGGTACCTCCTCACTTCAATTAATTGAAAAAGCTTTTCAAAAGAAAGGTAAAATTTCCGGTATATCCACTGGTTTTATTGATCTTGATGATAAATTAGGGGGTATGCAGAATTCTGATCTTATAATATTAGCAGGAAGACCTTCAATGGGCAAAACAGCTTTAGCAACAAACATAGCTTTTAATGCCGCTAAAATTTTTAAGAAAGATAATTCTGAAAAATCTGGACTATTTTTTTCACTGGAAATGTCAGCAGAACAAATTGGACTAAGAATTTTAGCTGAAGAGTCCAAAGTAGAGAGTAGTAAACTTAGAAGAGGTGATTTAACTTCAGAAGATAGTTCAAAATTGCAGAAATCATTCCAAGAAATTAGTAACTTAGGTTTTTATTTTGATGACAGTCCCAACTTAACAGTAGGAGAACTAAGATCAAAATTAAGAAGATATAAAAAAAATTATAATATTAGTTTCGTAGTAATTGATTATCTACAATTAATTAAACCTGAAAGAAATAGAGATAATAGAGTCAATGAATTATCAGAAATTACTAGGAGTTTAAAACAGTTAGCAAAAGAATTTAATATTCCTGTTTTGGCCTTATCGCAACTATCAAGACAAGTTGAAAGCCGTGACGATAAAAGACCACTATTATCTGATTTAAGAGAATCAGGAAGTATCGAACAAGATGCTGACATTGTTATGTTTGTCTATCGTGAATATTATTATTTACAAAATAGTGAACCTAAAAGAAAAGAAGGTGAGAATAATCAAACATTCCAAGACAGAGTTGCTGAATGGCAAGAGAAATGCAACAATGTGATGAACGATGCAGAATTAATAATTTCTAAACAAAGAAATGGCCCTACTGGAAGTATAGATTTATATTTCAACGGTGATTTGACTAAGTTTTCTAATAAAGCTAAAGATAGAGATAGAGATATTATATGATAAATTATTATGTCTATTTTTGAAGTTATTGGTAATTTTTTTTTAGATATTGTTCGCTCGATAGGAAAAATTAGCTATTTTATTTTCTTAACTTTTAAATACTTATTTTTACCAAAATTTTATCTCCACTCTAATGTTAAATATTTATTTAAAATTCTATTAAGTTCTATTCCAATTATATCACTAACTGCCATTTTTTCAGGAATGGTTTTAGCCCTTCAATCCTATACAGGGTTTTCGAGATTTTCTGCAGAAACAGCAATACCTAAAATTGTTGTTTTGACATTAACAAGAGAATTAGGGCCAGTTTTAGCTGGTTTAATGGTTGCTGGAAGAGTTGGGGCATCTATTGCTGCAGAGATAGCTACAATGAGAGTAACAGAGCAAATAGATGCTCTCAAAACGCTTAATACAAATTTTTATAATTATCTAGTAACTCCTAAAATAATATCACTAGTTATAATTATGCCTATATTAGTGACATTTGGAGATCTTATTGGGGTTTACGGGGGTTACCTTATTAGTACCTTGAGGCTTGGCTTTAATGAAACAATTTATATATCTAATACGATTAACTTTATTAGCTTTGAGGATTATTTTTCAGGAATAGTAAAATCTATTATTTTTGGATTTATAATAGCAATAATGAGCTGCTATCACGGTCTTTATGCTGGTAAGGGGTCCTTTGGGGTTGGCTCTGCTACCACCAATGCGGTTGTATCTTCATCAGTATTAATACTCATTTTTAATTATTTATTAACGGAGTTATTTTTTTAAATTATGAAAATTGAAATTAGTAATATCTATAAAAGTTTTAATAAAAAAAATGTACTTGATGGAGTTTCTCTTATTATCCCCGATAAAAAATCAACAGTTATTCTTGGTAAATCTGGATGTGGCAAGTCTGTTTTATTGAAAATAATTTATCAATTACTTTTACAAGACTCAGGATTAATTAAATATGACTCAAAAGAAGATGTTAATATAAATAAATTTTCTATGTTATTTCAATACAGCGCTCTATTCGATAGCTTAACTATATGGGAAAATATTGCTTTTCAGTCAATTAATGAAAAAAGTGATAGCATTAAAAATATCAAAGAAAAAGTTATAATAAACATGGAAAGTCTTGGTTTATCGGTTGATAACTTTTACAAGTATCCATCAGAATTATCAGGTGGAATGAAGAAAAGAGTTGCTTTAGGTAGAGCTTTATTTAAGAAGCCTAGTGTAATTTTTTTGGATGAACCCACTACAGGCTTAGATCCTGTTAATAGCGCTTTGATTAATGATCTGATTGTTAAAACAGTTAAAGAAAAAGGAATTACTGCAATCACTATTACTCATGACATTAAAAGTGCCATTAAAACTGGAGATATATTTTATTATTTGGAAAATGGAATTGCTGAAGTTTCAGGTAAATGTAATGATATTTTTCAAACACAAAATGAAAAACTAAATTATTTTTTAAGAGGCGAGATTTAAGAATTTATGGAAAGTCTAAATAACCTTACAATTAGTGAAATTTCATATTTTATAGTTTTAATAATTTTTACTTTTTATTTTGGATATAAGGGTATTCTTCAATCACTAGGATTCACAATTAAAATATTTGGATCTATCGCTCTACCCTTTGTCACTTATAAAAAAATTATAAACTTTTTAAGTAATTACTTCTCTAACAGCGAATTCTTATCTCAATTATTAACAAATTATTCTCTTATAAGTGAGATAGCTATCTTCATCATAATCTTTTTATTTTCGTACTCAATTTTTGGAATATTTGAAAAAATTCTTAAAATTAATTTTGTTAGGAATTCAACCATCAAGACTCTAGACTTTTTTCTTGGATGTTTTTACGGTCTTTTGCTTTTTAGTATTTTATTTTACTTCCTATTCAATTTAATTCTAAAAAATCACTTAAATGAAAATAATATGCATAAAATTATGATTTATAATATTGATCTATACGATAGGCTAAATACCTTTAAGGATGATTCTAGTAATTCCCTTGATGAAATTAAAATTGAAGATAATGATGAAATATATTAAACAAAACAATTTTTTTAGTAAGTTTAAGACTAAACATCCACATAACAGTGTACTAAAAGAGGAGTGTGCAGTGTTTGGCATAAGTAATAGTAAGGACGCTGCAGCATTAACGGCACTCGGATTACATGCTCTTCAGCATAGAGGTCAAGAAGGTTGTGGTATTGTTACTTTTGATGGTAAAAATTTTAATTCAGAAAAAAGATTAGGTTTAGTTGGAGATAATTTCACTAAAGAAAAGACACTGGATAGGCTCCCTGGTTATTTTGCGATAGGTCACAACAGGTACTCTACAGCAGGTGGAGATACTATGAGAAATGTTCAGCCTTTTTTTGCAGATTTGCACGGGGGAGGTATAAGCATAGCCCATAATGGTAATTTAACGAATGCTATTATGCTTCGTGAAAGACTTGTAAAAGAGGGTTCTATCTTTCATACCACATCAGATACAGAGACGATTGTTCATTTAATAGCTCAATCAAAAAAATATAAGATTATTGATAAATTGATTGAAGCGCTTTTTCAAATTGAAGGAGGATACGCTCTTACAATATTATCAAAAGATATCCTCATAGGTGTTAGAGATCCATTTGGAATTAGGCCTCTAATAATTGGTAAATTAAATAACTCTTATATTCTTACTTCCGAAACTTGTGCTTTGGATATAATTGGAGCTGAATATATCAGAGATGTTGAAAATGGGGAGATTGTTATAATTGAAAATGATAAGCTAGATAGCATTAAACCCTTACCGCCTAAAAAGTTAAGACCCTGTGTTTTTGAATATATTTATTTTTCAAGGCCGGACAGTATTCTCAATGGGATTTGCGCATATGATCATAGAAAAAATCTAGGTCGTCAATTAGCAGCAGAATGTGATGTAAAGCCGGATGTAATAGTTCCGGTACCTGACTCGGGGGTTCCTGCTGCTATAGGATTTAGCCAAAAAATTGGAGTAAATTTTGAATTAGGATTAATAAGAAATCATTACGTAGGTAGAACTTTTATTGAACCTTCTCAACATATTAGGAGTCTTGGAGTGAAATTAAAATTAAATGCCAATAAGACATCAATAAAAAATAAAGTTGTTGTATTAATTGACGACTCACTTGTAAGAGGAACAACCTGTCACAAAATTGTAAAAATGTTATATGATGCTGGAGCTAAAGAAGTTCATGTAATGATATCTTGCCCTGAGATTAAATATCCAGATTTTTATGGAGTGGACACGCCCACTAAAAAAGAATTGCTAGCTGCCAATAAAACAAATGATGAGATTTGCGATTATATAGGTGCTAAAACACTCAAATTTCTATCTTTAGAAGGGATGTATAATGCCCTAGGTAAGGGTAAGAGAAATGATTTATCGCCTCAATTTACAGATCATTATTTTACTGGAGATTACCCTGTTGAACCGAGCGATTATCTCAACAAAGATAATATTACTCAACTGTCTTTATTGAGTAAAACATCAGTGAACTAAATGAAAAAAAAAAATATCTTAGCAATAATAGTTGAAGGTAGATTTGTAATAGATATTAATGATGAGTCTAACTATATAATTATAAGTAGTAAGGAGCCAGATGAAGAGCAAATGGAAATTGGCCAATGGCTGCAAATTAATTACAATAACCCTGAAGAAATATTAAAAGCTTTAGAACTAATAAAAATTGATTTTGGCAAGATTGATGAAATAAATATTATTTATAATAACCAAAAGCTTAATATGATCTCTTATCAATTTGATTATGAGTTTTTAAAAAATTTATACCTTAATCAAACAGCAAATTTAATTTATTTTCTTAGTGTTCTTATACCTTTTTTCGAAAAAGAAATTTCAATTAAAATGATACATGGAGACTTTAGTTATTATCAAATTCACAATAAAAACTGGGTTATTGTAATTACAAATTTTTTAAGAGCTTTACGAAAAGATTTAGAGTCAAAAATTAGTATTAATCTTGATTAATTATAAAGTACGGTAAAAGCTTGGCCTTTTAAACTAAACTCAGCAATTAACATTTTTCTTATGAATGTTCTTATGTTTGGTTTAATTGCCTCATTTTTAAAATTTGTAAAAATTTTAAAATAATTTTTGTTATTAACAGAAAAAGCTGTGATATAGAAAATCTTAAAAGACTTAGAGTGAAGAGTTATTCTCGATAACTCTACATTCATTTTTATAGCCACTTTATTAAGATAAGATGTTTTAAATTGAAACGGATGAATAATTCTATTGTAAATTAAATCTAAAATCTTTTTTTGAGATGTGCTTAATGCAGAGATGAAGTATATGTTTAAACTACTAAAAAAATTATGATTTTTAGATAAATGCTTTAAAAATCTATTTTGAAAAGCCTTTTGATCATCAACCAAATCAATCTTATTCACCAGTAACATAAAATCTTTATTTTTTTTTTGCAGTTCACCAATGAGACTGAGATCTAATCTTGACTCACTTGTAGCCTCTAACATTAAAATTATTAGATCAGAGTTGTAAAGAGATTGCTCACTTTGTTTTATTGAGAGGCTTTCTAAAACCCCCCTCTTTCTATTAGATTTAGCTCTTATAAAGCCTGCGGTATCAATTATATCCAACTCTAAATTTTTATAAGAAACAGACCACTCCACTGCATCTCTAGTGGTATGAAGTGAGTTGTGAGTTAAAGCTAAATCTTTATTGACAAGAATATTAAAAAGTGTCGATTTACCTGTATTTTCCTTGCCAAAGATTGAAACACTTTTGTTAACCACTGTGTTATTCAGAACGATATTATTTTTATCGTGAATTAAATTATTTCTTATTGCGGTAAAACCATCTTCATTATACCTATAGATAAAATCATAAATATTATTCACGATTTCTTCTTCTTTTTTAATTTTACTATTTAAATAGAGTGTGACTGGCAATTTTAAAGAATGAATTATTTTTGAAACTTGAAGATCTAAATCCTTGTATTCATCTTTAATGACATAGATAAAATTAATGTTATTGATCTCTAAATGTTTTATTCTATTAAAAATAGAATTAAAATTTTTCAAATCATCATAGCCTGGCGTATCATATATATTGAAAGATGACTCTTTAGCAATTATTTTTTGTTTTATAATGTCAACAGTAGTGTGAGCTTGGTCTATGGAAATAGTTTTTTTATCTTTTGAAAAAAGATTGAAAAAGTAAGACTTACCGACATTCGTTCTTCCTATAATAATATAATTATTCACTTAGAGTATATACAGCTTCTTCATTCTTAAGATAATAATTACCATCGTTATACCCGACGGCATCAATGTCATTATTTTTGAATTTAATTGATTTAATTATTTTTAAATCTGAAGTGCTGAGATCAAATAAAACTAAATTATTCTCACCTAATAAAAATAATTTTGAATTAACCAAAGATACGTAAGACGGGTTTAAAACTGCATGCTCTTTTTGGTTAATTAATTTACCCGTTTTTGTCTCTAATAAATAAAAATTATTTTTAGTAACTAAAATTAAAGCATTTGAATATTGAATGAAATCAACGATATTTTCTTTTAAGTTATTTTCCCATAAGATCTCATCACTAGATATTTCAAAATTTATAATTTTACCACTAACATCAACAAAGATTGTCCCGTTTTCAGTAAGAAAAGGAGTATTAACAAGTTCAGAAATTTCACCTACCGTAGATAAGATATTTAAACTATCAAGAGTGTAATTGAATAAGAATTGAGGTTTATTGTTATCTATTATAGCTAATGTATTTGTATTAATGTTTACTAAAGTAACGTCAGTATAAACATTTGTATCATACGCTCTATTCTTGAAACCAAAATTGATGTCAAGTGTATCAATGGAGGCGAATAAATTAGTAGTGGTGTCAAAAGTTATTAACTCCCCATTTAAATCAATAAGAAGAAGTTTTTCAGAGCCTGATCTTATGATGTCAATTTTTTTATCTAATTTAGCTAAAAACCTGAAAGACCAATCTTTTTCTATTTTGAAGATTTCTCCATAATTTGAAATGACTAGTAGTTGATCTTTATTAAAGATTATTTCAAGTGATTGATCGTTTTTATTCATGTGTTCTTTTGGAATTTGTGATTTTTTTGTAATTTCTGAGTCTGAATAACTATTTAAAATAAAATTTTTAGAGATATAAAGAATTGATCCTTCGTAATTAACAAAGTTAGATATGCTATCGTTTTTAAATAATTTTTTGATTTTATTAAACTCATTAACTTCTAAATTTAATTTTGGATTATTAAATATATTAAAATTTTCAAATCGATTTGAATTTAAAAGATTAATATTGCTTGAAGACTTTTCAATTTTATTTTTTTCAAGATATACAATTTTTTTTGTTGGATAATAATCATCATCGATAGTGCCGAAGTATTTATTACTGCAAGATGATAGAAATAATAATAAAAAAATAACTTTAATTATCATCAAGGTAGAGACTAACCGCTTTAGAAAAAAAATTATCAGAATTATTGTCAAACTCAGTTTTGGAAATATTATCTAAGTTTGAATTTAAATAGTATATTGATGCTGTTTCATTGAAAAAAACACCACCATTAATATCTTTTAACTTTATTAAATCTTTATTTATAATTGAATATTTAAGTGTAATTAAATCTTTTTCAAAATTATCATAATTTTCAATTTGATTTAATGATGCGAGTTTTAGATTTGCAAAAAAACTAACATCTGCTTTTTCAATATTTGAAAGAAATCTGGTATTGGAAATAGTTTTAGTTTCATCAAGTTCATTATAAGTATTGGCTAAATAAAGATCAAAATAAGACTTAGTTTTATTTGAGTCTGAATAATTTTTATAGGAGTAAAAAGATCCTCCCGCTAAAATTAAGACAAATACTAATATTAAGTATTTCAAATTATATTTATTTAATATTTCCATTTAATTGAGCACCCCATACTAGGAAACTGATCATTGTTTGTATACTTTTTTTCACTTATTTCATTCATTGCATAAAATAATTCTCTTTTGCCCAAGTTTTCGTCCTTTCCAAATGAATCCAGCCTGCCGCGATATTGTAAAGATTTGTCAGAGTTAAAACCAAAAAATTCAGGCGTACATAATGCTTGAAATTTTTTTGCTGTTGATTGGTCAAAATCAATTAGGTAAGGAAAATTGAAGTTATTATCACTAGATTGTTTTTTTAACCTATCAGTAGAATCCTCAATATAAGTCTCTTGATCATTTGACATTATTGCAACAGATTTAATTCCAATTGAAAGAAGCATATCTGTTTCATACTTAATTTTTTTTTCTATAGATTTAACATAAGGGCAGTGATTACAAATAAACATTACAACTAAACCTTTTTCACCAAAGCAGTCGTAAAAATTAAAGGTATTATTATTTAAATCTTTAAGGGAAAAATCTTCAGGCATCCAATTAAAATTACAACTTGCAGAATTAATAGGCATTTCTTATTATATACCATTGAAAATATTAAAGTTAAATCATAATTCTAATGAAATTGAATTTGTTCCAAAGCGTTTTTTCCAAGTTGTACTAAGTTTCTACTCGATAGGAATATCAAAAAATATGTGGAAAAACTATTCTATTCAAATTGGCAATGATGCTAAAAATAAACACGCAAATATTATTTTTTATATGAAGAACTTTTCTTACCCAATTATTAAAATAAAATATTTTAATTCACGCAATAAAAACTATATTGAAGTTGATAATAATATAAAAAAAACAAATTTATCAAATATTAATGAGATTAATATTTGGTTTAAAAATTATTTTTTAGATAAAGCTAAGATATAAATTTCTTTAGATACCTTTTCTGAAGCTTTTGGTTTTATATACATAGTTTTGTTAAACTTTTTCTTAATCTCACTGAATAATAATGGAGTATCTTCTCCTTGAAAGTTTTTTATTAAAAAATTTCCATTTTTATTTAAATATTTATCGACAAAAGCGAAGCACAGTTCGCACAGCTGATGGCTTTTACTTTGATCAACAGATTGTATGCCTGAAGTATTAGGAGCTATATCAGATATAATATTGTCAAAAATTAACTTTTGATCTTCAAGATATTTGCAAACGTCATCGTAATTATTCAAATCTTCTTTCAAAAAATTTGTATTTTTATTTTTTTCTATTTTTAGATCCAATAAATCAATTCCCAGTATTTTGGAATTAGGATATTTTTTAGTTATATACTGTATCCATCCACCTGGAGAGCAACCCAAGTCTAATACTCGTTGATTATTTCCTAAAATTCGTTGTTTTTTATCAATTTCTTCAATTTTATAATAAGCTCTTGATATAAGATTATTTTTTTTAGCCTCATTAAAATAATATTCTTTTTGTCTATTTTTATACCATTCTTTCATTTTAGCCTTTGATCTGATATGTATTTGTGTACATATAACTAACTATATCACCAGATAAAAACATGTCACTCACCTTCAAAATAACAAATAGACTATTAATCATACTATTTATTTTCTTTTCACATACCAGTCTAGGAATAAGTGAGACTCTTTTTAAGGTTAAATCGATAACATCCCTTGCTACAGAAATGAATAGAACTGTTAACATAAGTTCTACCAGTGAGGCTTATAGAAAAATCCAAATACAAAGTGAAATTACATCCAAAATAAAAAAGGTACTAAAAACAAAAGGATCATTAATTAAAGAAAATGAAGTTATTATAAAATTAGAAGAATATGACTCTTATAAAAAGTTATTTGATAATGGGCTAATTTCAAAAAATGAATTTAATAAGATAGCTTTATTAACCCCATTTGAAGGAATATTGCTTGATGGTCATAAAATAGAGGGAGAATTAATAACTCCTGGCTCAGTAGTTTATGAGATTATTGATTTATCAAAAATAAAAATTATTGGTTATGTTAATGAAAATGAGATCAACGGAATTTCTACTGACAATACTGTTGAAGTTAAAATTCTTAACAAAAAGATACGGGGTGTAATTGATTACATATCACCTATTGCCGACTATGACACCAAGACATTTGAAATTATAGTCATATTTGATAACTCTGATTTGCAAATTAGAGATGGAATATCAGCAGAGTTAAGTATTTACAAAGATAAAATTAAAGTTCATAAAATTTCTCCATCAGTACTCTCATTAGGCGAAGATGGTGATATTGGTATTAAGGTATTAAATAAAGACAATGAAGTTATTTTTAAAGAAATAGAAATTATTGATGACACATCCGACTATATGTTAATCAGTGGATTAGATGATGAAGAAAATATAATTACCATTGGTCAACAATATGTTTCTTCAGGCGACAAAGTAGAAACAGAATAAAATGAACTTAGTTCATATAGCCAACAAGTATTATAGAACAACCATTTCAATATTAATATTTATTCTCATATCCGGATCATTAGTATTCAACAATATACCAAAAGAGTCTAATCCTGATGTAAGTCTCCCTTATATTTATGTTTCTATGAACCTTACTGGAATTGCGCCAGAGGATGCTGAAAAATTACTTATCAAACCCATAGAAGAAGAAGTCAAAAATATTGAAGGAAAAAAAGAACTCAAAAGCACCTCTTATCAAAATGGTGGAAATGTGTTGCTGGAATTTGAATCTGGTTTTGACTCTGATCAAGCTCTAATTGACACCAGAGAAAAAGTTGACCGTGTTAAATCTGATTTGCCTTCCGATGCAGATGAGCCAAAAGTTAGTGAAGTCAATCTTAGTCTCTTTCCTATACTTGTAGTGTCAGTAAGTGGGGAAGTCTCTGACTTTCTTTTGAAGAAAATATCTAATGATTTAAAAGATAAAATAGGATCACTTCCTAATGTTCTTGAGGTGAATATTGGAGGCGAAAGAGAAGAACAACTTGAGATCATAATTGATCAAAATAAAATTGAAAGTTATGGACTAAATCTGAATGATATTTTAGGTTTTGTTAAAAGTAATAATCAAATTGTGTCCGCTGGAAGTATTGATACTGGAGATGGAAGATTTGTTGTTAAAATTCCGGGACTTTATGAAAATCTTAATGACGTTTTTAATACTCCAATTAAAATCAGTAATAAAAAAACTATTAAATTTAAAGACATTGCTAAATTAAAGAGAAAATTTAAAGACCCAGAAAATTTTGCAAGACTTAATGGTCAATCTTCGTTCACATTAGAAATCTCAAAAAGAATTGGAGCTAATATTGTTGATACTGTTAACCAAGTTAAAATAATTGTTGAAGAAGAAAAACTTAAATTGCCATCAAAAATTAATATTAGTTACTCAGGAGACGACTCTGTGGACATTAAAAATATGCTCGGCGATCTTCAAAATAACGTGATTTTTTCTATAATTTTAGTTATGAGTGTAGTCGTCTTATTTTTGGGAATTCGATCAAGTTTATTGGTTGGTTTGGCGATACCAGGATCTTTCTTACTAGCTGTCCTAATCCTTAATGCTCTCGATTATACAGTTAATATGGTAGTTCTTTTTGGGCTAATTTTATCAGTTGGACTTTTGGTAGACGGTGCAGTTGTTATTGTCGAATATGCTCAAAGAAAAGTTCAAGAAGGTACAAAAATATCTGAAGCCTATTTAAAAGCATCTTCTAGAATGTCATTGCCTATCATAGCTTCTACTTTAACAACTATTGCAGTATTTATCCCGCTGTTATTTTGGCCAGGAGTAACTGGTGGGTTTATGAAATATATACCCATTACTTTAGTAGCGGTTTTATCGTCGTCCCTTTTAATGGCTTTGGTAATTTTGCCAACGGTTGGATCTCAATCACCAAAAATTAGAAGTCTTTTCTTGTATGTAATAATACCAGTAATTATTATTGGTTTACTTAGTTCTATCTCTTTTAATTTACTAAATATTCTTGGATTAAGTTTTATTCTAAAAACAATCATAAAAATATCGTTAATTTTAACTATCAGTTTTTTAATTTATAAAGTTTACAAGAGTAATTTTTTTGGTCTTGTAAAAAATAAAGATAAAAAAATAAATTATCAAATAAATAACGATCAGGATGATTTAATTGATTTATCTAAAATTAAGGGTCTAACAAAAATTTATGTAAATCTCTTATCTTTTTTAACAAATCATCCCTTAAAAATTATTTCTTTTTCTTTAATTCTTTTGGTTAGTATTTATGTAACCTACTCTAAGTATGGAAATGGAGTAAACTTTTTTCCATCCGTTGATGCAGAAAATACAAAAGTTGTAATTTATGCAAGAGGAAATCTTTCGATCAAAGAAAAAGACAATTTGGTAAAGGAAGTAGAAAATAAGATCCTAAATATCCAAAAAAATAATGATGAATTTAGATCTATTTACACGACATCTGGAAATGTATCCAACAGACAAGAAAGTTCTGAGGATGTAATTGGATTTATTGATATAGAATTTGCTGATTGGGATAAAAGAAGAAAAGCAGATTTAATCATTGATGAGATTAGAGCTTCCACACAAGGTATTGCTGGTATTAAAGTTGAAACAAGAACACAAAGAGCAGGTCCTCCAGGAGGTAAACCGATTGAGATAAATCTTGCATCTGACAACGCAAGCCTCATTCCTGCAGAGATGGAGAAAATTAAGAACTATTTATCACAACTTGATGACATTAGAGATTTAGAAGACTCAAGCCCTTCACCTAGTATTGAGTATCAACTTTATGTTGATAGAGAGGAAGCTGCAAAATATGGAGCAAATATTTCTATTATTGGCAATACCATAAAGCTTTTAACTAGTGGTTTAAAACTAAGTGAATACAGACCTGATGATAGTGATGAATCTATTCCCATCTATTTAAGATTACCAGAAAACCAAAGAACTATTGACCAATTAAATGATATTAAAATTCCTACTTCAAGTGGATATGTTCCTATTTCTAACTTTACAACAATCAAAGCATCACAAAAAACAAGTACTCTTGTGAGAATTAATTCCAAGAGAACAGAAACTGTTAAGGCTGATATTGCTAAATTTTATCAAACAGATGCCTATGTTCGATTGGTAAAGCATTGGCTTGGAGTTGAAAGATTTGATGCGCCCAATAAATTCAATTTAAATATACCAGAGTTTGGATCTGCTAATATAAATCCTGAAGTAGTAGTGGAGTTCAAAGGTGAGGATGAAAGTCAAAAGGAATCTCAAGCCTTTTTACAAAAAGCATTTGGAATAGCGATGTTTATGATGGCTTTAATTTTGTTAACACAATTTAATAGTTTTTATAGTGTTCTATTAATTCTATTTGCAGTAATCATGTCCACAGTCGGTGTTATATTTGGCCTTATGATTACTGGAAGGCCTTTTGGTATTGTGATGAGTGGTATTGGTGTAATTTCGTTAGCGGGAATAGTTGTAAATAATAATATTGTTCTCATTGACACTTTTGATCGGCTAAAAGATAAAGCTTCATCAGTTAAAGAGGCTATCTTAATGACAGGAGCTCAAAGGTTAAGACCTGTATTGCTGACAACAGCCACAACTGTCTTAGGACTTTTACCAATGGTTCTTAAATTAAATATAAATTTTTTAGAAATGGATTATTCTTATGACTCACCTAGCACACAATGGTGGGTTGATTTATCGAGTGCTATTGTATTTGGGTTACTATTCTCAACATTCCTAACACTGCTGGTGACTCCATGCGCCTTAATGGTAGGATCAAATCTATTTAGAAGATTTTCTAAGAGTAAATAAAAATTTCATTAGGCTTATTAAGCTAAACACAAAGTATGATAATGATATCACTAATATTGTTTGCCAAAAAAAACTGATAAGAAATATAATAAGAAGTGCGATGAATATTACGAAATAACTTCCATTAGAACTTGACAACTTTAGAGATTTTAAAGAAAGAGTTGGCACTCTGCTGATCATCATAATTCCATTATAACAAAGTAAGAAGATTGAGATTATTGTATGATACTCATTTAGTTCTTCGGGAAAAATAAAATTAAAAAAAAATGGTATTAGTAGTATTCCTGCTGCTGCTGGAGATGGTATTCCGTAAAAAGTTGATGAGGGCGAGTTTAGGTTTTCAATGTTAAATCTAGCAAGTCTTAATGCAGCACATATAATATAGAATAAACAAAAAACCCAACCAACTCTGTCGAATTCTTGAATGGACCATAAATAAAGTAATACTGCCGGAGAAACTCCAAAACTAATGAAATCTGAAAGTGAATCTAGTTCTGCACCAAACTGAGATGATTTTTTTAACTTTCTAGCCAACCATCCATCAAAAAAATCAAAAAACGCTGCAAGTAAAATCATAAGAACAGCGAAATTCCAATTTTCCTGAAAGGCGAATTTAAGAGCACTAATTCCAGAACACAAAGATAAAAGTGTTATAAAGTTAGGTGCAAATTTTATAAATGGTACATCTTTCATTAATTTTTAAATTATATTTTTTTGTAAGATCTTTTGTGATCAAGAGTTTTGGCGTCGTAAGCCATAATTGTTTCACCGCCTACACATCTTTGACCAACAGAAACTGAAGTCACATAACTGTCAGGATAAGAAATGTCCACCCTACTTCCAAACTTTATAATTCCATATTGCTCTCCTTGCTCTACGCTATCGTTTTCTTTAACATAGCACATAATTCTTCGAGCAATTAAACCGGCAATTTGAGTGACATAAATTGTCCCTTTTGAATTCTTGAGAGTAATTGTTAATCTTTCATTTTCTTCACTAGACTTATCAAGTGTCGCGTTTAAAAATTTTCCCTCAAAATATTCAATCTTTTCAACAGTTGCCTTAGTTGGCAATCTTTGAATGTGAACATCAAATACACTTAAGAAAGTTGATACTTTAATATAATTTTTTTTTCCAATTTTTTTTTCAGTGATATTAGTAATTATACCATCTGCAGGGCTGACTAAAATATCGTCTCCTAGTGGCACAGATCTTATAGGGTCTCTAAAAAAGTAAAGCACGAATAGTAACGTGATTAAAAAAATCACAAAAAAAGGAATATAAATAAAATAGAAAAAAATGATTAATAGTAAAACTATTATGACTGAGACTGATATCTCTTTATGAAATCTAAAATACATTTTTTATAAGACTTACTTGATGAAGATTAATAACTGATATATATATCCTATTCAATACTAATGTCTAAAATTAAAGTAAAAAATCCAGTTGTAGAGCTTGATGGAGATGAAATGACAAGAATAATATGGGATTTTATTAAAAATAAACTCATATTACCCTATCTCGATATTGACCTAAAGTATTATGATTTATCCATACAGAAGAGAGATGAGACTAATGATCAGATAACAATAGACTCTGCTCACGCAATTAAAAAGCACGGTGTTGGAGTTAAATGCGCAACTATTACTGCAGATAATTATAGAATGACAGAGTTTAACTTGAAGGAAATGTGGAGATCTCCGAATGGAACAATCAGAAATATACTTGATGGGACAGTCTTTAGACAGCCAATAATTTGTAAAAATATTCCAAGAATAGTTAGAACATGGGACCACCCCATAGTTGTCGGAAGACATGCTTTTGGTGATCAATACAGAGCTACTGAAATGATCATTGATAGGCCCGGAAAATTGTCACTGAACTTTGAGTCCAACGATGGTGAAAAAAAACAGGAACTTGTTTTTGATTTTCCGTCACCAGGTGTAGCACTATCTATGTATAATTTAGATGAATCAATTAGAGGATTTGCTAGAGCTTGTTTTAATTATGGCTTAAAACTACAATGGCCAGTCTATCTTTCAACAAAGGATACCATTCTCAAAAAATATGATGGTAAATTTAAAGACATTTTTCAAGAAATTTTTGATGATGAATTTAAAGAAAAATTTTCAAGTCAAAATATAATATATGAACATAGACTTATTGACGATTTAGTAGCTTCTGCTCTTAAATGGCCTGGAAAGTTTATATGGGCATGTAAAAATTATGATGGTGATGTGCAATCTGATGCAGTTGCTCAAGGATTTGGTTCATTGGGAATGATGTCTAGTGTTTTGATGACTCCAGACGGTAAGACTGTTGAATCAGAAGCGGCTCATGGGACAGTAACGAGACACTACAGACAACACCAAAGAGGTGAGAAAACATCCACAAATCCAATTGCTTCTATTTTTGCTTGGACACAAGGATTATCTTTTAGGGCAGAAAAAGATTCAAATAGTGAATTAAAAGATTTTGCTGAAAAGTTAGAGCAAACCTGTATTGAGACTGTGGAGTCCGGTCAAATGACTAAAGACTTGGCTATATTGATTAGTAAAGATTCAAAATTTCTAAATACTGAAGATTTCTTAAGTTGTATTGATAGTAATCTTCAAAAAAAACTAAGTTAAATACTTTCTATAATATTTTTAAACGCATCTTCAATGCCATGTGGATTGGAACCACCGGCTTGAGCAAAATCCTGCCTGCCTCCGCCCCCCTTACTTCCAAGAGGATCAAACGCTTTTTTAATTAAATCTCTGCAATCATAGTCTTCTAGTAAAGATGGTGTTATGCCTAAAACTAAACTTACTTTATCTTGATTAATACACGCACAAATAAAAATACCTCTTTCAAAATCTTTTTTAAAATCATCGTACAATGACCTTAAATCTTTTGACTGTAAATCATAGACAACTTGTTTTTTAATTTTTAAATCCTTTATATCAATTATTTCTATTTTATTTTTATCAGAATTTGTGAGGATATTTTGCTTTTTTAATTGTTGTAATTTATTTTCTAAATTTTTAATTAAAATATTCTTATCTTTTATTTCATTCTTTTCAAAAGTGTGGCCAAGTTGCTGCATTTCAGTAATTAAAATATTAATTTTTGTATCCAGAGCTAGATCTCTTGCCTTAACACTTTTTTCTAAATTTAAAATATGCTCATCCACTTTATTATGAGTAATAGCTTCTATTCTTCTAACGCCTGAGGCAATTGACTCTTCTTTTATGATGTAAAACTTTTGTATTTCTTTTGTATTAGAGACATGAATACCACCACAAAGCTCCATAGAGTATGGTATTTCATTTTTAGAACCCATGGAAACAACTCTAACTTTATCTCCATACTTTTCTCCAAATAGAGCCATAGCCCCATCCTTAACAGCTTGTTCTTGAGATTTTATCTCCGTTTTTACTTCAGAGGATTGGGAAATGATTTCATTCACTTCACTGGTAATTTTTTCAATACTATCCCTGTCAATAGGTTTATTGTGACTAAAATCAAACCTTAATTTATCTTCATTTACTAAAGATCCTTTTTGAGCAACATGTTTACCCAAATTATTTCTTAAAGATGCATGTAGTAAATGTGTTGCGGAATGGTTCTTTTTAATTAATTCTCTCAAAGATACGTCGACAGTCATTTCGACATTATCTCCTATAGAAATTTTTCCATCTGAAATATGACCAACGTGAAGATATAGACCAAGTGGTGTCTTCTGAGTATCAGTCACATTAAATAGGGCTGTATTTGTCTTAAAATGACCTTTATCACCTATTTGTCCACCAGTTTCAGCGTAAAAGGGAGTCTTTTTAGTAATAATAATTATTTGATCATCAGATTTTTTACATTCAGTAATTTCTTTGGAGTCATAAATTATTTTTAATATTTCTGAATTAGAAGTAGTTTTCTCGTAGCCTTCAAAAATAGTTTGATCAATATTTTTTGACAACTCATACCATATCTTGTCTGTACCCTGATCACCGCTACCCTTCCAAGACGCTTTAGCTTCATTTTTTTGAGCGTTCATTGAAGCTTCAAATTCTTTTACATCGACTGATATATTTTTTGTTTTTAAAAAATCTTCTGTTAGATCTAAAGGAAAACCAAATGTGTCGTAGAGCTTAAAAGCCACTTCTCCATTTAAGGTATCATTAGTAATATTTTCTATTTCTTCATTTAAAATTTTTAAACCTTTAGTAAGAGTTTCTCTAAATCTATTTTCTTCGTTTTCTAAAGTTTCAACTATTAAACTTTCTGCAGAATTTAGTTCAGGATAAGAAGAGGACATTAAATTTTTTAATTCTGGAAATAATTTACTAAAAATGGGATCTTTTGAGCCTAAAGTGTAAGCGTGCCTAATACCTCTTCTAAGAATTCTCCTCAAGACGTAACCCCTACCTTCATTAGAGGGTAAAATACCATCAGCAATTAAAAAAGAAGATGCTCTTAAGTGATCGGCAATCACACGGAAGCTTGATTGATTATTTGTATTAATTTTTTCTTTTATAATTTCACTTGTTGCCTCCATAACCTTAGTAAATAAATCTGTTGAGTAATTATCATTACTGCCATTTAAAAGCGCAGTAATTCTCTCTAACCCCATGCCTGTATCTACGCAAGGTTTTGGTAAATTTGTTCTTGTATCTTTATTAACTTGCTCATATTGCATAAATACCAGATTCCAGATTTCAATAAATCTATCCCCATCTTCATTATGAGACCCTGGGGGACCTCCCTCATACTTATCTCCATGATCATAAAATATTTCTGAACAAGGACCGCAAGGGCCAACATCTCCCATTGACCAAAAATTATCTGATGAGGAAATTCTTATAATTTTATCATCTGAAAGTCCTGCAATCTTTTTCCAAAATCCATACGACTCCTCATCATTATGATAAATTGTAACGAGAAGTTTATCTTTATTTATCCCATACTCTTTTGTAATAAGATCCCATGCGTAAAATATTGCCTGTTCTTTAAAATAATCACCAAAAGAAAAATTACCAAGCATCTCAAAGAAAGTATGATGTCTGGTTGTAAATCCAACATTTTCGAGATCATTGTGCTTACCTCCGGCGCGAACACATTTTTGGGAGGTTGTTGCTTTATTGAAATTTTTTGTTTCAAGACCGGTGAATACATTTTTAAACTGAACCATTCCGGAGTTAGTGAACATTAGTGTAGGATCTTTTTCTGGAACTAAAGGACTAGATCTTACATGCTCATGATTATTTTTTTTAAAATAATCGATAAATGTATTTCTAACTTCAGCTGAATTCATAAGGAGAGAATATAGAGTAATTTAGTCTAAATTTTAATCGTCTTCTTTTTTTTTATTTTTTTCAATTGGTTCTTCAATTGCAATTTCTGGTTTTGGTGGGGTTAAATTATCCCCATCTAGCATTATTTCCTCGACTGTGCTTGAATTAGCACGAATTTTTGCTTCTATTTCATCAAGTATAGCAGGATTTTCTAAGAGAAATCTCTTGGAATTTTCTCTACCTTGACCAATTTTTTCTCCATTGTACGCATACCAAGCACCTGATTTTTCGATAATATCCGCTTGAGATCCTAGATCAATAATTTCTCCCACTTTAGATATTCCTTGACCGTACATGATATCAAATTCAACTTGCTTAAAGGGAGGAGCCATTTTGTTTTTTACAACCTTAACTCTTGTTTGATTACCTGTAATTACATCTTTATCTTTAATAGCACCAATTCGTCTTATATCTAATCTAACTGAAGAGTAGAATTTTAAAGCATTTCCACCAGTAGTAGTTTCAGGACTACCAAACATAACACCAATTTTCATTCTTAACTGATTTATAAAAATAACCATTGTGTTGGTTTTAGAAATTGAACTAGTTAATTTTCTCAGGGCCTGACTCATCAATCTTGCTTGTAGGCCTGGGAGTGAATCTCCCATTTCACCCTCTAATTCCGCCCTAGGAACTAATGCAGCGACGGAGTCTATGACTATAAGGTCTACACTCTCAGATTTAATTAGGGTATCTGTTATTTCTAGTGCTTGCTCTCCTGTATCTGGCTGAGAAATTAAAAGTTCATCTATATTTACCCCTAATTTTTTTGCATATGTTGGATCTAAAGCATGCTCAGCATCAATAAAAGCGCAAGTTGCTCCAGTTTTTTGAGCTTCTGCAATTACATGTAAAGTTAAAGAGGTCTTTCCTGAGGCTTCTGGACCATAAATCTCGACAACTCGTCCTTTAGGTAAACCACCAGTGCCAAGCGCTATATCTAGACCAAGTGATCCAGTTGAGAAGATTTCGACATTTATATCGTGATCTTTTTTTCCCAACATCATTATTGAGCCTTTGCCGTATGATTTTTCGATATTGGCAATAACGCCTTTTAATTTGTTTAAATTATCTTTTTTATCCATTAGATTCTCTAGTAGTAGATAGTAATATCTGTTATCAAATTAACAACAAATATAATGATTATGGATAATAATAATTTAGATATGCCGCCTGGAACTTTGGTTGAAAACTCAAAGTCTCCTAATTGGGGTATAGGACAAGTTCAATCTTGTATTAATGGCAAAGTAACCGTAAATTTTGAAAATGTTGGGAAAAAAGTTTTAAATCAAGATTCATCAGATTTAAAAATCATAGACAATAATGCTAATAGATAACTTTCAAAGAAAAATTGAATATTTAAGAGTTTCTGTGACTGACAGATGTGACTTGAGATGTACGTATTGCATGGTTGAAGATATGAAATTTCTTCCAAAGCAAGAAGTTCTCTCAATTGAAGAATTAATAAAATTAATTGAAGTATTTAATGGTCTTGGAGTTGTAAAATACAGACTAACCGGTGGAGAACCGCTAGTTAGAAAAGGCATTGTTGATATTATAGAATATTTAAACACATTAAAAACAAAAGGATTAATTAAAGAACATACACTCACAACCAATGGAACAAATTTACAAAGATACTCTGAGATTTTAAAAAAGAATGGTGTTGATCGTATTAATGTATCGCTTGACACTCTAAGGGCGTCGAGATTTAAAGAAATTACAAGATGGGGGGATGTCAATAAAGTCTTGAATGGAATACAAGCAGCTTTAGATGCGGGCATAAAAGTAAAAATTAATACTGTAGTAACCAAAGATTTTAATGATGATGAAATAATAGAAATTATTAATTGGGCAGAGAAAAAAAATATAGATGTCTCTTTAATTGAAGTAATGCCAATAGGATCTATTGGAGAAGAGAGATTTGATCAATACAAATTAATGAGCGTTGTAGAAAAAGACCTTACAGACAAACTATCACTAACAAAGAGTTCCTTTAGAACTAATGGTCCCTCTAGATATTTTACACGACCAAATTCAAATCAAAAAATAGGATTTATATCTGCATTATCTCATAATTTTTGTGAGACTTGTAATAGGATAAGATTAACATGTACAGGAAAGCTTTTTATGTGCTTAGGGCAAAATGATTTTGTTGACCTAAAATACCCTCTTAGAGAACAAAAAACAGAGGATGTGGTAAAAATGATAGAATATGCCATGACAATAAAACCAAAATCTCATGATTTTGAAATTAAAAAAGATGATTTTAATGGTTATATTAATAGATATATGAACCAAACAGGAGGATAATAAATTATGAAAATAGCATTTACATCTTTTCCTTTAGAAAAAAATTTAGAAGCAAAAAAAGAATTGGAAAAAAAATATGGAACTCACAAGCCAGAAGACGCTGATATTATTGTTGCATTAGGAGGAGATGGTTTTGTTCTTAAATCTTTGCATGAATATTTAAAATTATCTAAACCAATATTTGGAATGAACTTTGGAAGTGTTGGTTTTTTGATGAACTCTCATAGTACTGAAAATTTAGAAGAAAGAATAGAAAAAGCACAATTATTAAAATTAAAGCCATTAATAATGAAAACGATAAACCCCACAGGACAAGAGGTAAGAGCTTTAGCTATTAATGAGGTTAGCATCAGAAGAGAAAAATACCAGGCAGCAAAACTTAAAATAGAAATAGATGGAGTAACAAGAATGGAAGAATTAGTTTGTGATGGTGTGATGGCCTCTACAGCTGTGGGTAGTACGGGATATAATTACTCAGCATCTGGACCAATCATTCCATTGGAAGGCAATGTAATAGCTCTAACAGCTGTTAGTTCATACAAACCTAGACACTGGAGAGGCGGACTCTTATTTAACAAAGCAAAAATTAAAATCACAAACATTAATCCATCTAAAAGACCAATAGTGGCTCATGCAGATCACATTGAAGCTAAAGATGTTATTTCAATTGAAATTGAAATGGCAGATAAAATGGAAATCCCCTTATTACTAGATAATGACCATACATTAGAGGATAGAGTTTATAGCGAGATGTTTGGCCAAAATAAGACTTGAATTTAAATATAAAAAATTTTTAAGATATGTTGATAAGAACTATATTTATATTTGTTACAATATTTATTAATAACTCCATAGCTGAAGAAACATGCCCAAAAAATGAACAGGATATATCAGTACATTTAATTACAGATGGATATTATAATTATGAAGATTATCTACATTACTCTTTAGGAAAATTTAGCTCTCTAAATAACAATAAATATAATTTAAATATCTCAAAAGAGTTTGATCTTGGATCAATCGATAGTGATGTTATTTTCGGAGAATTTTATGAATTACAAAAAATAATTGATAAAGAAAATAGCATAACTACACCTAAATATATTGAGGATTTTTACCAAAGAAATAATATTAAAAATTCTGAAAAAAATAATAATTTATATCCTCTCGATTTAGATACTTACATTTTAGTATCTAAAGAAAAAATCAATAATATTAAAAATGAAGAGGATATTTATAATTTCTTTGATCAAAGTAAGTACACACTATCTCAAAGTTTTTACTCAAAAAGCGAAACTATAAACTTTATGAGTTTCCTCTTAATGGACAATGAAATGAACTTTAAAAATCCTTTCTTTGAAAGTATTTTATTTAATCAGAAATCTAAATACTCTTTATTGAATAAAAATACATTTCTTGGAAGCTATGAGGAAGTCATAGA
>ERZ887830.440-NODE-440-length-26497-cov-7.336699_pt1 | contig 26497 bp, 22 predicted proteins | sample MGYA00521101_ERZ887830 | MGnify/ENA primary metagenome ERZ887830 (study PRJEB32303, sample SAMEA104408592) | aquatic metagenome | biome: Marine water; feature: Pelagic; material: water | place: Baltic Sea | collected 2014-06-05T16:38:00 | depth 1,762 m ... | reverse complement strand
TGGTACCAGATATCCCTGCTATCATCCCAGTTGATGTGACCAGAAGTTCGCTTAACCACAATACAGGTGGTACATTTTGGGCAGTTCACCAAAGCATCATCTACATTTTGTTTAAGAGGAATAGACTTTCCGCCTCTGACACCTTCATCAGCTGTAATAATACAGGTGGAATCACAATCTGTTATTCGCCCGGCAAGCGCATCTGGAGAGAATCCCCCAAAGACAACAGAATGAACAGCTCCTATTCTAGCACAAGCCAGCATAGCAACAGCAGCTTCTGGAATCATCGGCATATAAATTGTAACTCTATCGCCTTTTTTAACAGCATTTGATTTAAGCACATTGGCAAATTTACATACGTCGTCATATAGCTCTTGATAGGTGATATGCCGAGAAGCAGCTGGGTCATCTCCTTCCCAAATTATCGCAGTTTGCTGAGCTCTGGTAGCTAAATGTCTGTCTAAGCAATTAGCAGATGCATTTAAGGTTCCATCTTCATACCATTTAATAGAGACATCAGGTGCCAGATATGAACAGTTTGAGATGATATTATAGGGTTTGATCCAATCAATTCGCTTTCCGTTTTCTGCCCAGAATTGCTGGGGGTCAGAAATAGATTGTTGGTATAATTTTTCATAATCAGATGTGTTAATAAGCGCCGATTTTTGCAATTCTTCAGACGGCTCAAAAATTAGATCATCACTCATAGTTATCATACACTCCTTATCGTCAGCAGCTCTATATCGTCAGCAGCTCTATAAACCAAATACTTTGGTATTTTTAAGCATAAGATTGCTTATGATTCATCTAAATAGTCAAATATTTTTTTGCAAATATCATAACTAAAACCTGCTCTTGCAAGTCGGGCCATCTGTTTTGTTTTTTCAGCAGGTTCAGTTATTTTGCTAGCAGAGAACGGACCAATTCGTTTTTTTCTGGCAAGCGTAAATGCAGCCTGCAACTCTTCTTCTTTTATGTTTTCATTGCCCATGAAAGCAGTTGCAACCATTTCTTGGGTCAAGCCAGCTTGAAATAATTTCTGTTTTATTTGCAGTGCTGATTGCCCTTTTTGCCTGCCAGATCTTAGTTTCATTTGCAGATAGTCAGCATCATTGACAAATCCATATTCACGGCACCATTTTACCGTGTCCACTATGTGTATCAAAGCCTCTTCCTGTGTGATTTCAGGCCATTTCCTTTGCGCAAATTTAAGTAATATTTGGGTTAATTTATGTTCTGTACTTGCATAACGACCCAGATAATGAGTCGCCTTATTTTTCAATCGGTTGGGATTGATTTTCTGCGCAGACGCTTTTTGTGCTCGCTGAACTGGTTTTTTGTGTTTGTTTGGTTTATCCATATATTCAATCTCAAACTGTCTTTTTTACTTTTTAAAGTTAGGTTGCGGTTTTTCATCTAAGATTGTAGGAACAAGCATGAAATCAGAACATCTCATCAGGCCAGTTCAGATTGGCATTGTCAATTGGCGCGGTATGTACACATTATACTGTAAAGAAGTACATCGATTTATGAAGGTGTCAATGCAGACATTAGCGGCGCCTGTAATGACTTCGGCGTTGTTTATGATGGTATTTGCACTTGCGCTGGAAGGGAAAGTAAGCCCATTTCCAGATGTTAGCTATATGCAATTTCTTGCCCCTGGGCTAGTCATGATGGCAGTATTGCAGAATGCATTTGCCAATACGTCTTCTTCTATTATCATCGGAAAAGTTCAAGGTAATATCGTTGATATATTGATGCCGCCCCTTGGTTCATTTGAGTTGCTTGTCGCATTGCTTTTAGGAGGGGTTACTCGCGGTGTGCTGGTTGGGGTAATTAGCATCACTATTCTGTCTTTCATTGCAAATACAGGACCACCACAGAACCCCATTTCCGCAGCCGCCTTTCTGCTCCTTGGTTCATGTGCTATGTCTCTGGTTGGCATTCTAGCAGGCATCTGGGCTGCTAAATTTGATTCTCTTGCTGCGATAACAAACTTTATTATTCAGCCTATGTCTTTTTTATCTGGCACATTTTATTCGATTACAAGACTGCCAGATGTAATAGAAAAATTTGCTATTTTTAATCCTTTTTTCTTGGTAATAGATGGTTTTCGGTATGGCATTATTGGGTTGAATGATGGACCTATTATGGTCGGACTTATTGCTTTGTCTATATTAAATGTGGCATTATTCTTAGGATGTTATTTTGTCTTTCAGTCAGGATATAAATTAAAATCATAGGGCTTAATTGCAACAAAGGATAATCGTGATATGAACGCATCTGCTGGCGTTTTGCCTAGTCAAACATTATCTGCGCTTATAAAGCAGAATGTAATAAACGCTTCTACGCCCTTTTTATCAGAACAAATACAACCTGCTAGCATTGATTTACGCCTTGGATTTAAAGCCTGGCGGATACAAGCGTCTTTTTTGCCTGGTACGGGATCTACAGTAGAAGAAAAACTTGATAAATTTGCCCTACATGAACTTGATTTAAAACAGGGTGCTGTTTTAGAAAAAGGCTGTGTTTATTTGGTTGAATTGCAAGAAAGTTTATCGTTACCTGATAATCTAAAGGGTATGGCTAATCCCAAAAGCTCAACAGGTCGTCTTGATGTATTTACGCGCCTAATTACAGATTATGCGCGGGAATTTGAAATGGTTGCAGCTGGATATTCAGGACCTTTATATGCTGAAATTTCGCCACGCACCTTTTCTGTTCTTGTCCGCACTGGATCCCGGCTATCACAGCTTCGCCTGCGTGCTGGTTCTGCAATAATAGATGATTCAGAGTTATCTTCTTTGCAGCATGATTTTGGCTTAGTACGCTCTGATGCAATCCTGTCAGCTGCTGCATTGATTAATGATGGAATAGGATTATCTGTGAATCTGCAAGCAGAATTACAGGATGATATAATTGGGTGGCGTGCTCGTAAACATGCAGGTCTTGTCGATATTGATAAAGTAGGTGGACTGGAAAAGTCAAAATTTTGGGAGGCTGTAACAACAACCGATCTTGTTGGGGGAGGTTTGGTACTTAACCCTGATGAATTTTATATTTTGGCAAGTCGTGAATATGTATGTGTTCCAGATAATTTTGCAGCGGAAATGCGTGCCTATGATACAAAAGTTGGTGAATTCAGGGCACATTATGCAGGATTTTTTGATCCTGGCTTCGGGATGGGCTCTGGTGGTGCTGGTAAAACCAGAGCTGTGCTTGAAGTGCGCTCACATGATGTGCCATTTCTAGTAGAGCAGGACCAAATTGTATGCAGGCTTGTTTATGAGCGAATGTCGCAAACACCGGAAAGCCTATATGGTCAAGCAAAATCTGGTTCTAATTATCAAGCTCAAGGATTAAAATTAGCCAAGCATTTTAAGTAAGTGTTGTATAATGATTGCTTGACATTGTAGGCGTATATACGTCATACAAATTGGTTTTTTAATGCGCAAAATAGCTAATTTATCTGCATAAGACGAACTGATTTTATAATTAGGGATCGATTTTAATGGAAACCCAGAATAGTGAATATCAAGCGGCTATTATGCCGACCTATGGCAGGATTGATCTTAGTTTTGTCAGAGGTGAGGGATGTTATCTAATTACAGATGACAATATTCGCTATCTTGATTGCGCATCTGGCATTGCTGTAAATACATTAGGTCATTGCCATCCAAAATTAGTTGAAACACTATCTAATCAAGCTCATACTCTTTGGCATACATCAAATCTTTATCGAATTCCAGACCAAGAACGCCTTGCATTTCGTTTGGCACAGGCGTGTAAATTGGACCATGTATTTTTCTGTAATTCTGGCGCAGAAGCAAATGAAGCTTCTGTTAAAATGGCGCGTCGTTTTCAGTATCGTCAAAATAAACAAGATAAAACAACTATTTTATGCGCTAGTGGGGCTTTTCATGGTCGTACATTAGGTATGCTTTCAGCAACAGCAAACCCTGCTTACCGGGAGGGATTTGGGCCTAGCGTAGCTGGTTTTGAACATGTAGCCTTTGGCAATTTAAATGAGCTTAGAGCTGCAATTAATGAAAAAACAGCAGCGATTATGATTGAACCTGTGCAAGGAGAGGGAGGTGCAAATGCAGCTCCTGATGGATATTTACAAGGTTTGCGAGAGGCAGCTGATGAATTTGGGGTTTTGGTAATTGCAGATGAAGTACAAACAGGAATGGGTAGAACAGGTTCATTATTTGCTTTTCAGCAATATGGGATTCAACCTGATATTGTAGCTTTGGCGAAAGGTCTTGGTGGCGGTATTCCAGTTGGCGCAGTTGTGGCACGCGCAGATATAGGTAACGCTATGGGACCAGGTAGCCATGGCTCCACTTTTGGGGGCAATCCGCTTGCCATGGCAGTTGCTAATTCAGTTGTTGATGTTTTGCAAGAAGATGGCTTTTTACAACATGTACAAGAGATTTCATCTTATCTAAATACATATTTGGTTAAATTGAGTGAGCAGTATCCTAGTCTGATAAAAGAAATCAAAGGATTAGGTCTTCTAAGAGGTATTGGTTTGCAGGAGTGTTTTGCCGCTGCTGACTTAAGTTCAGCTTTAAGGGATAAACACATTCTAACTGTTCAGGCAGGTCTGAATACACTGCGCATTATACCTCCGTTAATCATCACTAAATCTGAAATTGATATATTATGTAACGCTCTTACGATTTGCTTTGAAGAAAAAAGTCACGAACTATAAGAGCAAAAAACGCTAGAAACTTGAATAGGTAAAGGACATATCATATGTCGGCAAATTTTATTGATATTGTAGATTTTGAGCCATCAGAGTTAAGTGAAATTTTGTCTCTTGCTCATAAGATGAAAGCAGGTCACCTAGCACCAACCCCATTGCAGGGTAAATCAGTAGCTATGATTTTTGAGAAGCATTCAACCCGCACACGTATTTCATTTGAAGTTGGAATTACGCAACTTGGCGGATCTGCAATTGTGTTATCCTCAAATGATATGCAGTTCTCACGCGGGGAGTCTATTGCAGATACTGCAAAAGTACTATCAAGATACGTAGATGCTGTGATGATACGCTCATTATCACATGATACAGTCCTTGAATTAGCACAATATGGCGATATTCCAGTTATTAATGGGCTAACTAATTTGTCTCACCCATGCCAAATTATGGCAGATTTAATGACCATAGAAGAAAGATTTCAGAGACTAAATGGACTAACCATTTCTTGGTTTGGGGATTCAAATAATGTTTTAAAAAGCTGGGTAGATGCCGCAATCAAGTTTCCATTTGCGTTAAGAATTGCTAGTCCAAAAGCATATCAACCTGACTTAGAATTGATAAATAAGGCCCGTGATTTAGGCGCCCAGATAGATGTGTATGAAGGCAGCCGTGAAGCAGCAATCGGCGCAAATGTATTAGTAACAGATGTTTGGATATCAATGGGAGACGATAAAGGCACAAGGATGCAGGACCTTAAACCATATCAGGTAAATGAAGAATTACTTAGCCTCGCAGATGATAAGGCAATTTTTCTTCATTGTCTGCCTGCGATAAGAGGAGACGAAGTTACAGCTGGGGTGATTGACGGGCCGCAAAGCGCTGTATTTGACGAAGCAGAAAATAGACTCCACGCGCAAAAGGCTATCCTTTGCCATTTATTTGGCTCCACAGGATGATAAGAAGAGTGCTGTGATGGAATATATGACTGAGAAAAATAATTCAGAGTTATCTGATGATTATTCAGAACTGCCTCCTAATAGCTTTGTTATACCTTTTTACCTAACAGGTGGTCCGCAGAATAAAACGCCAAAAATAATAGGTAGAATCTGCCGATTAGTACCCCCGATACAACAAATTCTAGATAGGCACCATTATCCAGATTCTGTAAATTCGCTTCTAGCAGAGGCGATGGTTATTACATCCTGTTTGTCTACAACCTTTAAATTGGATGGTGTGATTACGCTACAAGCCAAGGGTGAAGGACCTATAAAGACGTTGTTTTGTGATGTATCAAATGATGGTCATATCCGGTCTTATGCGGCGTATGATGAACAGGAAGTTGAACAAATCTCAAAACAGAAAGCTGAAATTCCTGAAGTAATGGGTGAAGGCTATATGGCATTTACGATTGAACAAAATGGCCCAAATCAGAGATATCAGGGTATTGTTGACCTGTCTGGAAAAACAGTAGCTGATGCTGTTACAACATGGTTTAAGAACTCTGAGCAAGTTCACACAGAATTCATCACCAAGGTGCAAAAACAAGATGGAGAATGGATTGCAGCAACGCTTATGCTTCAAAGAATTGCAGATACTGGCGGCATAGAAGATGATACTGGAATTGAGCTAGCAGATATTTGGAGTGAAGCAAAAATTTTTGCTCAGTCAGTTACAGAAAATGAACTTTTAGACCCTGCGTTAGAATTAGAAACACTTCTTTATAGATTGTTTCATGAGCTTGGAATTTACATTCAACCTAAGCGCCCAATTATTGACAAATGTCGTTGTAGTGATGAAAAAGTAGAAACGATGCTTCGATCTATTCATAAAGATGAGTTGCAAACACTCGCTGATGAAAATGGTGATTTGGTAGTTGATTGTGAGTTTTGTAAAAAGATACGAATTTTTTCTGCAAATTTAAAAGCGCATTAAAGTCTGGGTAATATTTGGGGTAAAATTTGGGGTAAAAATTCACGTATAAAAAGCAATTTTTGTTGTTGTTGTTTTTTTTATTGAAACGTGTGTAGTTTAAGATACCATTATCTGGGCATGCTTTTATTCATAAAAGGTGATCACTGAGGAGTAGAATGATGCGGCTTACCATTTTTATATTATCATTTTTATTATTATTTTCTGCGTGTAGTCAGAAAATATATAATACCCCAGATGTGCCTGGATTTCAGACATCAGACTATGAGCCTCTTGCAATAAATGCCAGAAAGCTGGTTATTATCCAAAATTGGAAGATGCCAGCTGTAGAACCATTTAAAGAGCATCTAATTCAGCCAAACCCTGCATCTGTGTTATCAGAATGGGCTAGCAATACCTTGCAACCAGCAGGCTCGTCAGGAGAGCTTACGCTTGATATAAGGAAAGCATCTATTATAGTTACGGATATTCAGCAGGCTGATTCCCTTGCAAATCAATTTAAAGATAATCAGCAAAAGCGAATTGAAGTCGAAATGGCAGGTCAGTTAATGTGGATACAACCAGTCACTAGTCAAACGGGTTTTCTTGATGCGCGTTCTATTAGTTCAACCACTGTAGCAGAATCAAGCACAACAGCCGAATTTGATGCAGCTGTTCAAGAAACGATATTAGCCGTGCTTGCTGGATTTGAAAGAAAGCTTAGGGAAGAAATTGAAAACCTAAACGGCATGTTGCTTCGCTAGCTCTTGATGCCAAATAAATGTTCTGTAAATAAGGGTATCTGTGCAAATGGCGCAGAATTTTAGCCTCTCCCCCTGTGTGTACTCAAAAATATATACTCAAATGCGCGCTCACAGCTATGGGTGAGACAGGAAAACAAATGTATTATAAAATAGCTGCTGACTAATCTCAAAATGAAAAAAGCTAATTCAGCTGTAAAGATAATACCATTATGCAATTAACGGCAGAGTATTTACAAAAATATATATACAGAAAAAACAAAGTACTACAGGGGCAAGATAAAAGGGGATATTGTTAGCGGTACACTTCTGCAAAAGTCATTAAACCAAAAGTCAGCCACAATAGTTGTGGCTTAATTACGCCAGAAGAGTGGATTAAGTAAAACCAACACTGTAAACAGCTCTAATCTGCCAAGTAACATACCAAAACACATAGCCCATTTGGCCATGTCAGGTAATGGGTGAAAGCTTCCACTTGGTCCTATAACACCCCCCAATCCAGGACCTACATTAGAAATGGCTGTTGCTGCACCAGAAAATGCAGTAGTGAAATCAAGACCAGTAAAAGCAAGGAATAAAGACAGAAAAACAAAACACAGAATGTATAAATAAAAGAATCCCATAACAGCATCCATTACAGATTCAGGAACCGGTTTTTTATTATAATAGGCAAGCACAATACCATGAGGTCTAAGAAGACGTATGATTTGGACCTTTATTGTGCCTACTAACACCTGAAGTCGGAACATTTTGATACCGCATGTTGTTGAACCAGCGCATCCACCCAAAAACATCATTATCAACAACATTGTAGTTGAAAATGAGCCCCATAATGCAAAATTAGCTGTGCCATATCCAGTGCCAGTCATGACAGAAACTGTGTTGAAACTAGCTAAACGGATAGCACTAAGCCAATTATTTCCGTTTCTTCCTAGGTCAATCGTAATTAAAATCACGACAATAAGAATAAGGGCAACAAACCATTTAACTTGTGGGTCATTGATAAGCGACCGCCATCCGCCACGCGTAATCGCAAGATAATGCGCAAATGGGAGACTGCCCGCAATCATGCCAAAAATAATGATAAGTTCAATAGTAACAGAGTCAAAGGCGCCAATTGATTCTGTCTTAGAGGAATAGCCCCCTGTTGCCAAAGTTGTCATTGCATGAATAAGAGAATCAAAGCCGCTCATACCAGCAAGCCATAACATGCCAGTCCAAAATAAAGTTAATGAGGCATAAACGGCAAAAATTCCCCCTGCAAGCTGCCTTGCACGAGGGATTGCATTATCACTTGCCTCATACGTTTCTGTTTTAAACAGTTGCATCCCGCCAACAGATAACATCGGAAGAATAGCCAGCGCCATAACGATAATACCAATGCCTCCAAGCCATTGTAACAAGGCGCGCCAGAGTATTATGCCAGGGGAGGCAACCTCAATTGAGGTTAAAATTGTAGAGCCGGTGGTTGTAATTCCTGAAATGGATTCAAATAGCGCATCTGTAAAACTTAACCCTAAGTCAGAAAAAACGAAAGGAAGTGCTCCAAATATACCAGATAATAGCCAAGCTGAATTTGTCAGTAAAAAAGCTTCTCGGAGACCTAGATTTGTTTCCTGTTTATTTCTATTTGTAAGCCACAAGGATATTCCTATAAAACATGAAATAAGCGCAGCAGATGCAAATCCAAACCAATTCTGAGACCCAGACATGATGTCAACCACCATTGGAATCAGCATGGTAAAAGATAATATCGAAAGTAATACACCAAGAATAGAAAATACGGGCGTGATATTCATATCAGCATTTCAGCCTTCATCAATCAGCTATATCTCACAGATATACTGAGTCAAATGAAGGCTGTCCATATATTAAAGTAAAAGTCAGATTTGAGTAAAATTGGCTCTAACGACCTAATTCGATATGTCTATAAAATCTGTCTCTTAATGAAGGGTCTTTTTTAAATTCCCCAGTGAATTGAGTTGTAACCATAGATACGTCTGGTTTTTTTACCCCTCTGGTTGTCATGCATTGATGTTGTGCATCAATCAATATTGCAACCCCTTTGGGTTTTAAGGCATTTTGTATCGCGTTTGCTACTTGAGATGTCATAGTTTCTTGTGTTTGCAGTCTTCTAGAATAGCTATCTAAAACCCGTGCTAGCTTTGATATTCCAACCACTCGTGTATCAGGTAGATATGCAATATGAGCCTTTCCCAAAATAGGAACTAAATGATGCTCACAGTGACTTTGCATAGAAATATCGCGAAGCATCACGATATCATCATACCCTTCAACTTCTTCAAAAGTGCGCTCAAGTAATTGCTCAGGATCTTCTGAATAGCCTGCAAAGAACTCTTCAAATGCCCTGACAACTCGAGCTGGTGTATCAACAAGACCTTCACGTTGCGGGTTGTCGCCTGCCCATCTTAATAATATTTCAACCGCTTTTTCCGCCTCATCACGTGACGGCTTATTAGTTGAGGAGTTATTTTTCGTTAAATCTGTGGTATCATAAGGTGTCATTACTAAGTTCCATTTATTTTATTTATCAATATGATACGTAGCAAGACCCTTGAACGATCATTCTATTTAAAATTTAGCGGATTTATATTACCATGTGACAAAAACGCTAAAAAAATTTTCATTTTTAAATACCACTTTGCTCTTGTAGGTGCAACAGGCGATAAAAATTGGCGAATGGCGTTCCTGAAAAGTTATAACCGCAACATTTTTAAATTTGCTAGATCAATAATTTGAAAAGGATTTTAATCCGAAAATGAGGGAGGCTTATTCACTTGCGTTGATTTGAGCCCACTCAGGAACCCAAGTTGGATAAGATGAGCAAGCAGAAAAAGCTAAAAGCGTTGAAAATAAAAATACTGTAACAATTTTCTTAGACATAATAATCTCTTAATTTAGTTTTAGGTGAATCTTGTAATATCTAACCTAACTTGAATCATTAAAACAAGTGATAAAATTAAAAATCCTATATCCAATAATCAGGTGTTTAGAGGATAGCGGATAAGGAGTGCTTGAAAAATAAATCCGACTGGTGTAAACGCTTGCTAGGTTCGATAGCGAATAGCTTATCGTCTACACAAATTTTTTCTGTTTTTTTCTTAAACAAATAACAAACCCGCCATGATTAACAAACGCTCAAGCGAGTTCATTGAAATCTAGATAACTGAAACCAGAGCTTTTTGGCTTAGGGCTCATCCTATGATGATAGCATTTGATGGGTATGGTTTTAAGGTTATAGCGAACAAAAAGAGGATAAAAATAAATGAGTACTACCACGTCAACTGTAAAAAAAATTGCTATGTTATTAGCAAATGGATTTAACGAAGCAGAGTTTGTTGCATTGCAAAAGGCAATTATGGCAAAACAAGCGCAGGCAAGAATTATCTCTCCCAATAATGGTCTTGCATATAGTGATCCAAAAACAGGAAATGTTATTAGCTATGCATCCGACTCTCAGTTATCAGAAACACTAGCAATTGATTATGATTGCTTAATTGTAGTTGGCGGACAAGAGCATATAGACCTTCTCACTGAGGAGCCGCACGCAATTAGATTGATGCGCGCCTTTTTACGGGAATCAATTCCCATTTTATTAGTGAGCGAGTCATCAAAATTATTAGATGTCATTGGCGATACAAGATTATCATCAGCTGTCTCTGCTGAAAAAACATCTTTCCAGGAAGGTTGTGTTTTCTGGAGCGTGGATGGAACGGGTTTATCGGCTTTATTCAGAAGTTTCTTTGAGACTGTTTGTGCCAAGGAACAAGAACAAATATCTGATTCTGATAATGGAGTAGCCGCTTAACTTTTTTGGTTATGACACGCATTATGGAAAAATTAGTTTCTCCTTGTATAAGCATTTGCCAGATTTCAGATGAGACTGGATTCTGTGTAGGATGTTACAGAACAAGAGGCGAAATTGCCTCTTGGCAAAGACTATCCTTTACTGAACAAAAAGAAATGATAGAAATGCTTCATCAGAGACGCCCTGGCACGCTCCGCAGTTCTAAAAGACGCAGGCAAAATAAATAATGAACAATTTATTTATTAAATCTGCAATAAATTAAATAATTTTTCCGTTAAGGTTACATAATTAAAGTATCAGCTAAACCAAAAGAATTTTTTTAGAAACGATAATTATACCAGAAACGATAGATATATATGAGTATATTCATAGAATTTTTATCACAAAAGGATGTGGTGATTGCAGATGGAGCAACTGGAACCAATCTATTCTCTAAAGGGTTGGAAACAGGTTATCCCCCAGAATTATGGAACATAGAACATCCAGAGCATATAAAATTTCTTCATAATTCATTTTTAGATGCGGGGTCTGATTTAATATTAACCAATTCATTTGGGGGTACTAGATATAGGCTTAAGCTGCATCAATCTGAAAACCAGGTCACCGAAATCAATATGGCTGCTGCCAGTATAGCAAGGGATGTAGCTGATAATGCAGACAGGCAAATTATTGTTGCTGGCTCTGTTGGTCCAACAGGAGAATTATTTTCCCCGCTAGGCAGTTTAGAACATTCAAGCGCAGTTGATGCATTTAAAGAGCAATGTGATGCACTGCACGCCGGCGGCGTGGATGCTATTTGGATTGAAACAATGTCTTCAATTGAAGAACTTGATGCTGCCCTCGAAGCTGCAGCATCAACAGGTCTTCCTGTATGCGCTACAATGACTTTTGATACATCTGGAAGGTCTATGATGGGAATTAAACCTGAGTATTTTTCTGAAAACGCAAATCAATCTGCATTGACGTGTTTTGGTGCAAATTGCGGGATTGGTCCTGCTGAGTTAATTCATTCCATTTCTCATTTCTCTGGCTCTGCAAAAGATAAATTTATAATTGCTAAAGGAAATTGCGGCATTCCTGTATATGACGAAGGGGAAATTAGTTACAAAGGAACCCCCGAATTAATGGCAGATTATGCTGTTTTAGCGCGCGACCTTGGGGCTAAGATAATCGGTGGATGTTGTGGCACAACGCCAACTCATATCAAAGCGATGGCAACGGCACTGGCTGAACAGCCAAAACAAGTATTTTCCCAATCCAGAGCGGACAGCCTTCTTGGTCTTGCTTGGGAAGGTCAAAACTTGAATGCAGATGTAACAGATAGTCTGACAAGAAGAACGCGTAGCAAAAGAAGAAGGGATTGATATCTCTGTTTGAATATCCATTCTTCAATCCTATTTATTTTTTCAATCCTATTTATCTTTTCAATGTGCGTTTTAGTTGCAGTTTATATAAATTGATGCATACTGCGCGCGTAACTTAAAGAATTTTTGGAGACCATTATTATGCATCTTTATCGCACCCATAATTGTGGCGAGATTTCAGCAAAAGATGAAAATAGCCAAGTTAGAATTTCTGGTTGGGTTCATCGTAAACGAGATCATGGATCCCTCGTATTTGTTGATTTAAGAGATCATTTTGGCTTAACACAATGCGTGATAGATACATCTGATAGTGCGTTTTCTATTGTTGAGTCGCTGCGTAATGAGAGCGTTGTAACAATTACAGGAATTGTAAAAAAGCGAAGTGCGGAAACCATCAATAAAAACCTATCTACTGGAGAAATCGAAGTAGCTATAGCAGAAATTATTGTTCAGTCTGCTGCTGACACACTACCACTTCAGGTAAATTCTGACGAAGATGCAGGAGAAGAAACAAGACTTCGGTACCGATATCTTGATTTGCGGCGCTCACGACCCCACCAAAATATTATCCTTCGTGGACAAATAATACAATCTATTCGTAATAGAATGATTGCCCAAGGTTTTACAGAATTTCAAACACCAATACTCACTGCTTCTTCACCTGAAGGAGCGCGCGATTTTTTGGTCCCTGCAAGACTGCACCCTGGTAAATTTTATGCGCTGCCTCAAGCGCCTCAGCAGTTTAAGCAGTTGGTAATGATGTCTGGGTTTGATAAATATTTCCAGATTGCACCGTGTTTTAGAGATGAGGATAGCAGAGCAGATAGAAGTCCTGGTGAATTTTATCAATTAGATCTTGAAATGAGTTTTGTTGATCAAGCAGATGTGTTTGCTGCAGTCCAACCTGTTATAAAAGGTGTATTTGAGGAATTTTCAGATAAGAAAATAGACCCTGATTTTGTACATATTTCTTATGCTGACTCACTCCTAAAATATGGAAATGATAAACCTGATTTAAGAATCCCAATCGAAATAGCAGATGTAACAGACATTTTCCGCGGGTCGGATTTTTCTATTTTTGCTCAGAATATTGAAAAAGGGGCTGTGGTAAGAGCAATCCCTGGACCTAAATGCGGTAGCCGAGCAATCGCAGATAGAATGAACGGATGGGCTCAATCAGAAGGTGCGCCAGGTTTAGGTTATATAATTTTTGCAGAATCTGAAGCAAGGGGACCTGTTGCAAAGGCATTAGGACAAGAAAAAGCAAATCAGATTAAGCAAAAACTAAATCTTGAAGATGGGGATGCTGTATTTTTTGCATGTGCTGTTGAAGCTGAAGCTGTCTCCCTTGCTGGACGTGCGCGGGTGCGTATTGGAACAGAGCAAAATCTGATTGATGAAAATATATTTAAGTTTTGTTGGATTGTTGATTTTCCAATGTTTGAAAAAGATGAACAAACTGGTAAAATAGAGTTTTCTCATAATCCATTTTCAATGCCTCAAGGTGGTATGCAGGCACTCGAAACACAAGATCCTCTTGCAATAAATGCATGGCAATATGACCTTGTTTGTAACGGGATTGAACTATCAAGTGGAGCAATTAGAAACCATCTGCCAGAAGTTATGTACCGTGCATTTGATATAGCAGGGTATGGTCCTGAAATAGTAGATGAAAAATTCCCAGCGATGATCAATGCGTTTAAATTTGGAGCACCGCCGCACGGTGGCATTGCACCTGGAATTGATAGAATGGTTATGTTGATTGCAGATGAGCCAAATATAAGAGAGATCATCCTATTTCCAATGAACGGAAAAGCAGAAGATTTGATGATGTCTGCCCCATCTTCTGTAGAAGACAAACAGCTAACCGAATTACATATTCGAAAATCGATTATTCAATCAAAAACGCAGCAAAGTTAGCTATAACAAGACGCGTAGATATTATGAGCCTTCTTCTGCTGATGCAAAGAAGAAGGCTATCTTCGATATATTCCGTGCATGACAGATAGACTTGTAGCAAGAAGCAAAACAGCACCTGTCTGATGCATCGCACCTAGATGAACAGGGGCGCCATTAATAAGAGTTACAATGCCAAGGGTAAACTGACCTATAACAATGAGTAACATTAGGTGCGCGCTTGTCACTGCAATATTCTTCGAAATAGAGTGCCACCATAAATAAATAACACCGAATGTTGCAATTAAAGCAATCCACCGATGATGAAATTGCGCAGATGCAGGATTCTCAAATGGATCTAAAAACGCTTTTTCACCATATTCAACGGGGATAAACCCATTCCCCATTAAAGGATAATGATTATACAGTAATCCAGCATCCATGCCAGCTACAAAAGCACCTGCAATTATAGTTAAAAAGATTAGGGAAAAAACAATAATAGGTTTTCCAAATTTAATATGTGACCTGCCAAACAGAAGCGAGTGAGCAAGCCATATAAGGCAGATAAAAATACTAAGTGCTATACTTAAATGGGTTGCTAGCCTGTATTGCGATACCATTGGCTCATCCGCAAGACCAGATACAACCATCCACCAGCCGACTACGCCTTGAAAACCACCTGCAAGTGCTAATGCAAATAATGGAAGGCTATATCCAGCAGGTATTTTTTTTCGCAGAAAAAAATATAAAAGGGGTAGAACAAAAACCAGACCTAGTAATCGTCCCCATAAACGATGAAAATATTCCCAGAAGAAAATCTGTTTAAATTCGCCCAATGACATGCCCAAATTTACGTCCTGAAATTCTGGCGTCAGTTTGTAAATATCGAAAACACGTATCCATTCTGCAGCATTTAAGGGAGGCAAGGTGCCCATTAAAGGTCGCCATTCTGCCATTGAAAGACCAGAACCTGTAAGCCTTGTAATGCCGCCAATAACAACCATTATACCAACAAGCAGAGCCATTAGATATAGCCAATATATGATTATCATTTCGGTGTTATTTTTAGAAAAAGTTCTCAAATGTTTAATCCCAAATACGTAATTTATTCTTATAGAGATATTGATGACGTTCTATCATGGCTAACTGATGTGTTTAAAGTCCATTTTTTGATAGGTAGTAAATTTTCAAATATTATTCTTTAAAAATAGAATTATTTAAAAAAAAACAAGAATTTTTTGCAGGCATACTTGACATATATCTGATGAGAGCCCACTTACGCAGTCAGGATTAGCACTCTCATCATGAGAGTGCTAATATAATCATAAATGTAAACTTAATTTTGGAGATGAAGGTATGAATTTCCGACCACTTCACGACCGCGTTCTTGTAGAGCGTTTAGAATCTGAAGAAAAATCTGCTGGTGGCATTATTATTCCAGATACAGCAAAAGAAAAACCAATGCAGGGAAAGATAGTTTCGACTGGCGCTGGTGCACGAGATGAGCAAGGAAAAGTTCATCCATTAGATGTTAAAGCTGGTGACACAGTTTTATTTGGTAAATGGTCTGGTACAGAAGTCAAAATAGACGGAACAGATTATTTAATAATGAAAGAATCAGACATTATGGGTATCTTGGATTAAAATTTTATCTGAGAGATTAACGCGAGCAGGATTTAAATAAAAAATCACTTTTTCTGCTTAGCGGCATAAATATGTAAATTAACTTTTTTGAAAATTAGACGAAAAAGAGGAAAAAAATGGCTTCTAAAGACGTAAAGTTTGGATCAGACGCACGTACCAGAATGATGGAAGGTGTAGACACGCTGGCCAATGCAGTTAAAGTTACATTGGGTCCGAAGGGACGAAATGTTGTACTTGAAAAATCCTTTGGTGCTCCGCGTATCACCAAAGACGGTGTAACGGTTGCTAAGGATATCGAGTTAAAAGATAAGTTTCAAAACATGGGTGCGCAGATGGTGCGTGAAGTTGCATCAAAAGCAAATGATACTGCTGGTGATGGAACAACAACAGCTACTGTGCTAGCCCAAGCTATCGCTCAAGAAGGTGCAAAAGCTGTTGCTGCTGGAATGAACCCGATGGATCTGAAACGTGGTATTGATTTGGCAGTGGAAGAGGTTGTTAAAGCTCTGGAAGCTCAATCACAAAAAATCACTACATCAGATGAGGTTGCTCAAGTTGGTACAATTTCAGCAAATGGCGAAGTAGAGATTGGCAAAATGATTGCTGAAGCAATGGAGCGTGTTGGTAACGAAGGTGTTATTACTGTTGAAGAGGCAAAATCTCTTGAGACAGAATTAGACGTTGTTGAGGGTATGCAATTTGATAGAGGTTATTTGTCACCGTATTTTGTAACAGATGCTGAAAAAATGCGTGCCAGTCTCGAAGATCCGTACATCTTGTTGCACGAAAAGAAATTATCAAATCTTCAGGATATGTTGCCTGTTCTTGAAAAAGTAGTCCAGTCTAGCAGACCTCTACTTATCATTGCAGAAGATATCGAAGGCGAAGCATTGGCAACTTTAGTCGTTAACAGACTTCGTGGTGGATTGAAGGTTGCGGCTGTAAAAGCTCCTGGCTTTGGTGACCGTCGTAAAGCAATGCTTGAAGATATCGCAACTTTAACAAAAGGTACTGTGATCTCTGAAGAAGTTGGTATCAAGCTTGAAAATGTTACACTTGAAATGCTTGGAACGGCAAAGCGTGTTGAAATCACTAAAGAAGATACAACAATTGTTGACGGTGCAGGTGATAAAGAAGAAATCGAAGCAAGATGTAACCAAATCCGAGCTCAAGCAGAAGAGACAACTTCAGACTATGACCGTGAAAAACTACAAGAGCGCTTAGCAAAGCTTGCTGGCGGTGTTGCTGTTATTCGTGTTGGCGGCGCAACTGAGGTAGAAGTTAAAGAGCGTAAGGACCGTGTTGATGATGCGATGCACGCAACAAGAGCAGCTGTTCAAGAAGGTATTGTTGCAGGTGGGGGTGTTGCACTCGTGAAAGCGATTGCAGGTCTGAATAATGTAAAAACAGCAAATGGAGACCAAGAAGTTGGTGTTCGTATTATTCGCAAAGCATTAGAAGCACCCGCACGCCAGATTGCTAATAATGCAGGCGCTGACGGTTCTGTGATTGTTGGAAAGCTTGTTGAGTCAGATAATCCAACAATTGGATATAATGCGCAAACAGGTGAGTTTACAGACCTTATTAAAGCTGGTGTGATTGATCCAACTAAGGTTGTTCGCTCAGCTCTTCAAAATGCAGCGTCTGTTGCTGGTCTTCTAGTAACAACAGAAGCAATGGTTGCTGAACTTGATGAGCCAAGAGCAGCAGGGGCTCCTGCACCAGATATGGGCGGCATGGGCGGTATGGGCGGTATGGGCTTCTAATTAAGTCAAATAACCCAGACCAATATGTCTATAAACAGATTAGCTGGATAGAATTTTCTATCCAGCTTTTTTATGTCGACAGTAAAAACCATCTATATTTAAAACCATCTATATATCATCCTTGCTAAGAAACGCTCTCACTTTAATTAGAGCTTCGTCTAAAGGAATGCGTTGGATGCTTACATCTGACGGAAATGCAGAGGTAAGGCGCGATGGCAGACGACTATCCAACATGACAAATACACCTTTATCATCTGACCTTCTTATCAGCCTTCCAAAGGCTTGACGTAATTTCATTCTGGTAAGCCTATCTGTCCATTCACTTTTCCCTATCCATTCGGCGCGGGCTTTGAACAGCATGTCTGGACGAGGCCAAGGAACTCTATCATATAAAATCATTCTTAGCGCTTGACCAGGCACATCAATGCCATCCCTTACAGCATCTGTTCCAATCAGACAGCTATTGGTATCAGCTCTGAATAATTGAAGTAATGTTTGCAAGTTCATCTGGTCAATATGTTGTGCATATAATGAGATGTCCACATTGGCAAGTTGGGCAGCTAAATAGGGATAGATTGTGCGTAATCGTTGAATAGCAGTAAAAAGACCAAGGCTGCCACCGCCAGCAGCTTTCATTAAAGCTGCCATCGCTGCTGCGGTAGCAGCTGGACGTTCTCTTGCTACATCATTTACCACCAGAACCAATGTTTGATTTTTATAATCAAAAGGTGAGTCATGAATACTTAATATAGCAGGGTGGGCAAGATGACTTGCCCCTGTTATCTGTAGGGCACTTTGCCAATTTTCAGATGCTGGGTGTGTGCCAGCACTATTTTCTTGGGCTGAAGTTATATCACGTAAGGTTGCAGATGTAATAGCAACCCCATGTACTTTTTCTAATACAGCTTCCTTGAAGGGAATAGTGGGGTCCAGCCAATGACGATAAATGCCAATGTCTCTATCTTGTCCCTCAATCCGGTTGATCTGCATCCAATCAACAAACCCATCCCTACCAGACATGCCGCTTGCAGATGCTGCTAAATCCTGTAATTGCAACAGCCAGCTAGAAATTGGCATAATGGCCCTTCGCTGAAGGCTTCTGATGGCAGATTCAAAACGGGATTTTGTTTGGCTATCAAAGCTCTCAGTATTTTGATCTATAATAGATAATAGGGATGTTTCCATCTGGGTAAGTGGCGCTAATAATGATTTAAGGGCATTGGCAAAATTATGGGCAGAGTCGCATAGATTTGCTGGAGCAGGATATAGTTCGCTTTGAATATCATAAAGTGATTCTGTATTTTCAACACGGCTATAAAGGCAATATCTTAGCGCAGAGAAAAATTCTTCTGCTGCCCCAATTTGGCTAGCAGATGAAATTCTGTTTTGCCAGCCTCTACTGGGCAATTCTCGGGCTACATCAATAATTGTCTCTAACTCCGATAGTGCTTTATCGTCACCTGAGATTAATTCAGAAAACCTATTTCGCAAGCCACGAGAACGACCTTTTAGACCGTCTTCTGCGCCTCTAATCCAGCGCCGCATCTCTGTTGTCTCACTTGCTGTTAACGCACTACTAAAAGCGCTGTCAGCTGCGTCAAATACGTGGTGACCCTCATCAAAGACTAATCTGGTTGGCATGGTTCGGTCATCATTTTTGGCAAACGCAGCTTGCAGCATTAGTAGGGCATGATTGGCAACCACGATATCTGCCTGCTTTGCTTCTCTTACGGATTTTTCTACGAAGCATTTATGATAATGGCGGCAAGCTGAATGAATGCATTCTCCGCGTCTATCAGCAAGTCCAAGAGTATATCTACTATTAATCAAATCCACTAGCCATGCTGGAAATGTAGCTCCCGTAAGATCCCCATCAGATGAAGCAGATGCCCATCTTGCCATAAGACCAAGGGCAATCGCATTTGCAGGTTGTCCTGGCATTTGTGCCAAACCCTCATCTAGATTTAACAAGCATAAATAATTTTCTCTGCCTTTTCTAATGACCACCCTTCTAATATCTTGTTGGTTGGATTTTTCAGGCAGCCTGCTCAGCTCGTCTGCAATTTGGTGTTGAAGGGTGCGGGTATATGTTGATATCCACACAGAGCTATCATTTGTCTCCGCCCAAAGGCTTGCAGGTGCAAGGTAGCCAAGTGTTTTGCCAATGCCTGTACCTGCTTCTGATAAAAGTAAGGTGGGTTTTGGTCCAGCATCTGGTTGATCAAATATCACACAATTAGCAGCAGCATAGTCTGCCTGCGATTGCCTTATTTCAGAATTTACACCAAGCATTTCTGATAATCGCTGTCTTGCCGCATCAGGTAAAATTGGTTTAATGCCTGGCTCACCTCTTGGTGCTGTATCATTGATTTCCTGTAAATTTTGCCAAATTGCAGCAGCTGCTGGATTAGGGGGAGCTTTGGGTATATCTGTTTTTCCAAAAATTGGAAGAATAAGCGCTGACCACAGCCAGCCACCTTGTCCCATCATTTCAGCAATATCTACAATTGTTCCGGTTGGTATATGTGAGGATGTATTAGAAATAGCCTGTCCGTTTTCTGCTAACATATCTAATAGCGTATAGGCTGCGGAACGCAGCATTATAGTTTTATCTATGTCTGTTGTTGGAAGGGGAAGACCAATTGCTGAAGCTATGCCAGCAGGCGTTGGTAAACAAAATTCAGCAGGTTTAACAAATGCAAATAATTCAAGTATATCTAGGCATTTATCTAATTTAAGCCCTAATTTTTTTTCTGTCCAACTTCTATGACAAATCAAAGGGGGGTGTTCAGATGCTAGTATTTGCGCAAGATCACGCTGTGCAACAGAACATACCTCACCATCAGTTGACACCCAATTATTGGCTTTGACAGTTGGATATAAAATTGGATAATCAGCGATATCAGGGCTGAGGACAGAAAAAACAGACATGATGCTATCATAGGCATCTGATTTAATTCAGGCTAGGTTTCTTCTGTTATAAAATGAATTAAATTGGTGTTTGAAATAGTCATTCAGGCAGAAATTTAGAAATGGCTGGATAATTCTTGTATCACAGCTAACCAATTATACTATCAAGCCTACTGAATGGCATAATTTTCTTCTGGAAAACGGATGCGTTACAGTTTACATAAATCATGCAAATAAAAGATATTTAGCTAATAAGCAGGGATTTATGGATGACCAAATTGCCGCCTTTTAATGAAGAGATTGCTAACCTGGCAGAGGAAGCAAAGGCTTGGCCATTTGCGGAGGCTAGAAATCTTATCGATAGACTCAACTCTCAATCAAGGAATAGCGAGGAGTTAGTAACCTTCGAGACAGGTTATGGACCTTCAGGCTTGCCTCATATTGGCACTTTCGGCGAGGTTGTGCGAACCAGCATGGTTCGTCATGCTTTTGAAGTATTAACAGGCAAGAAAACGCGGCTAGTTTGTTTTTCAGATGATATGGATGGGCTTCGAAAAGTACCAGATAATGTTCCAAATCAAGAGGAACTATCTCATTTTCTGGAAAAGCCGTTAACTCAAGTACCAGATCCTTTTGGAACACATAGTTCATTTGGGGCGCATAATAATGCTAGATTAAAAGCTTTTTTGGACTCTTTCGGGTTTGAATATGAATTTTTAAGTGCCACTGAATTATATCAATCTGGCAAATTTGACACAGCGTTATTAGATGTTTTGAATAATTACGAGAAGATTATTAATATTATTTTGCCAACACTTGGACCAGATAGACAAGCAACCTATAGCCCATTTTTACCTATTTGCCCAAATTCTGGGAAGGTCTTACAAGTTCCTGTAACAGCTCATGATAAACAAGCAGGTACGATAAGCTATCTTGATCCTGTAACTGGTGATCAAATGACTACTCCAGTTACTGGTGGTAAGTGTAAATTGCAATGGAAAGCAGATTGGGCAATGCGATGGCACGCATTAGGTGTTGATTATGAAATGTCAGGTAAGGACCTAATTGATTCTGTTACATTATCATCAAAAATTGTAAGAGCTCTTGGCTCAACCCCTCCTACCAGTTTCTCCTATGAGCTATTCTTAGACCAAAATGGGGAAAAAATTTCTAAATCAAAAGGCAATGGTCTTTCAGTAGAGGAGTGGCTTACCTATGGCAGCCCTGAATCTCTGTCCTTATTTATGTATGCACAGCCAAAAAGGGCAAAACGATTATTTTTTGATATTATTCCCAAAACAGTTGATGAATATTACACGCATCTTGGCAAAATAGCAGAATGTGATGATGCAAGTTTACTTGAAAACCCAACATGGCATATCCACAGTGGAAAGCCAGTTGTAACAACACTTCCTGTTAGCTTTTCACTTTTGTTAAATTTAGCAGGTGTGTGTTCTGCTGAGGATAATGCGGTTATCTGGTCCTATGTTGGAAAATATGCACCAGGAGTATCAGCGCAAACCCACCCTCAATTAGATAGGTTGATAAGCTATGCTGTTCGTTTTTATCAAGATAGGGTGCGTCCTGAAAAATCTTATCGTTTAGCAAGTGCAGTTGAGAAGATTCATCTCAATCAATTAAAGGATGTGCTTTCAGCATTGCCAGAAACAGCGAGCGCTGAAGATATTCAAAATCAGGTTTATGCAGTTGGCAAGCAAGCAGAATACGAAAACCTAAGAGAGTGGTTCAGCTGTTTATATCAAATACTTCTTGGTCAGACACAGGGGCCAAGAATGGGCAGCTTTTTTAAGTTATACGGTCTGCAATCTAGTCTTAGTCTGATTGAAGATGCGTTGAATGATACATTGGGACAGACAGAGGCAAAATGATCTGGAACTCCCTTGCAAAATTCACCAAGCTATTGCCAGGAGAAGCAGCCCATAATTTGGCTGTTACTTGTTTATCTTTGGGACTTCATCCAAGGTTTACTCCAATATCGCTTCCTGTAAAAATCGGTGGAGTTACTTTCCCTAATCCAGTTGGGCTAGCAGCAGGCTTTGATAAAAATGCTTCTGCAATTTCAGGCAGTTTTGCTCTTGGGTTTGGCAGTGTTGAAATAGGCACAGTGACACCATTACCGCAGCCAGGTAACCCCAAACCTCGTGTATTTAGACTTCCAGAAGATGATGCATTTATTAATCGATATGGGTTTAATAGTGACGGTATGCAGGTGGTGGCATCACGGCTTTTAAAATGGCATAAAAATAAAAAACCTGGTCAGATTATTGGGGTCAATATTGGTGCCAATAAAATATCTGACAATAAGATTAACGACTATTTTATAGCGTGTCAGCAATTAGCTGAATTTGCTGATTATATCACAATTAATATCAGCTCACCAAATACTGCAGGGCTAAGGGACCTGCAGCAATCAGATTCACTCAAACAAATCATTAAAACGGTGAGGAGCGCCTTTACCAAGGTAGGTATGGAAAAGCCAATTTTTATAAAGCTTGCTCCAGATTTAACAGATGCTAAATTATTGGCAGCGATAGAAGTAATGATAGATGAGCAGGTTACAGGGGTAATTATTAGTAATACTACCTTAACACGGGATAACCTTAAAGATAAAACGAACAGGACACAGGTTGGCGGTTTATCAGGGGCGCCATTATTTAAATTATCCTGTGAAAAGCTCTCACACGCCTATAATTTTGCTGGTGGACGAATAGCGCTTATAGGTGTTGGTGGTATTAGTAGTGTTTGTGATGCCTATACCAAGATTTTGCTTGGAGCAGACTTAGTGCAGCTCTATTCCTCTCTTGCTTTAAAAGGACCATATATAGCGCATCAGATTAACTGTGATCTTGCTAAACTATGTGCAAGTGAGGGATTTGCTAATTTGCAAGAAGCGCGTGGCAAGTTTAATTCTTTTGATGCCGCTCGCCAATATGCTGAGTATGGTGTGAAAACACATTTAAAACATGAATGATTGAGGGCGAATCAGCACTAGCTTCAAATAATTTATAATCTGCACCCAGAGGATGTGATTTTGCCATTGCCTCTGTTTTTTCTTTAAAATACATGACAATAAATAGTCTTAAAGATTGAGCCATTGAATAGTCATTTCTTCGTGTATGAAGTTCGTAGCATAGCAGGTTTAAATTTAATTGCTCTTGATCCACAATAATATCTAAATGATGCCAGAAATAGGTTTCTAGCTGAATCGAAGTTCGACGGCTTCCAATGATAATATTTCGTTTTTCTAGATAGTTTAGTCTATTATTCATCTGTATTAGCCTATAGGTAGAGTATTAATTTAGTCTTTATAGATCTTAATAAAAACTTTAAAGGCAAATGAGATTTTCGAGGAGTTGACCTTCTCGGCGGATTGCTCTATATCCTTGTCTGACTATTAATATTTGATTTAAGATAAAAGGAATTCGTTATGGCTAAACGGTGTCAGATTACAGGTAAGTCCGTAATGAGCGGAAATAATGTTAGTCACTCGAATAATCGTACTCGTAGACGTTTTCTGCCTAATTTACAGGTAACCACGATGCAGTCCGAAATTCTTGGTCGTGCGTTAAAATTACGTGTTTCAACAAGCGCGATTCGCACTGTTGAAAAACATGGCGGCTTAGATCCTTTTCTTATTCAAGCTAAAAACAGTGAATTGGCAGATGAGGCACGCGCCTTAAAGTCTGAAATTATGGCAGCATCGCAGGCTAGCGCATCTTAGAACTTTATACTTAAAGTTTGTTTGGATAATTTAACAATAAAATTAAACTAAATACGCTATTAGCTAAACATTTTGCGAGGTGGCTTGGCATTTTCGTCAAACAGATCTGCCAGCTGTGTCATCACTGCACCGCCAAGCTGTTCTGCATCTGTTATGGTTACAGCCCGTTCATAATAACGGGTTACATCATGACCAATACCAATAGCAAGCAATTCGACTGGTGAGCGTTCTTGAATAGTTGAAATCACTTGTCGTAAATGTTTTTCGAGATAATTACCGCTATTAGAGGATAATGTAGAATCATCAACAGGGGCTCCATCTGATATTACCATTAGGATTTGCCTATCTTCATTGCGAGCAAGCAGTCTATTATGCGCCCAGAGCAATGCTTCTCCATCAATATTTTCTTTTAAGATACCTTCACGAAGCATCAACCCCAGAGAGCGGCGAGCTCTGCGATAGGGAATATCCCCTGCTTTATAAATAATGTGACGTAAATCATTTAATCTGCCTGGCTTATCTGGTTTTCCAGCAAGTTGCCACGCTTCTCTTGATTGTCCGCCTTTCCAGGCTTTGGTGGTGAAACCAAGAATTTCTACTTTCACACCGCACCTCTCAAGTGTACGTGCTAATATATCAGCTGTTACAGCTGCAATAGTAATAGGTCGACCTCGCATAGAACCTGAATTATCTAGCAATATGGTAACAATAGTATCTCTGAATTTTGTGTCCTGCTCTTGCTTGAATGATAAGGCAGACAAAGGCTGTGTTACCACTCGATGTAATTTACCTGCATCCAAAACACCTTCTTCTAGATCAAAATCCCAAGAACGGTTTTGATAAGCCATTAATTTTCGCTGAAGCCTATTAGCTAATTTTGCAATTACTGAAGTTAAGCTTTCAAGATGTCTGTCTAATAAGCTCCTAAGACGGTCTAATTCCTCAGAATCACATAATTCAGCTGCATCGATGATTTCATCAAATTTTTCAGTGAAAACTCGATACCCCTGATGCTGAGCAGTCTCGTCTGATTTATAATCACGTGGATCTCCGCCAGGTGCATCCCCTTCTGCCTGACCTTCCATTTCTTCATCTGTTTCATCATCTTGACCATCTTCGCCTGCCATAGCAGCCGCATCACCTTCCATCTCAACAGATTGAGATTCATCTCCGTCCGAATCGTCATCTCCTGATGCTGATTGTGCTTGTTGTTCTCCTTCTTGGTCGTCTTCGGCTTGATTTCCAGCGCTGTCATCATCTCCATCGCCATCTTCTCCGCCTTCAGAATTCTCTCCAAGGTCACTTTGTAAAGCGCCGATTAGCTGTTTTGCAAAATCTGCGAATAAGGCTTGGTCCAGGCTTGCAGTTTTTAATTGATCTAAAAGCTCACCAGCACGCGATTCAATAAATGGTCGCCATAAATCCATTGCCATTCCAGCGGCAGCAGGTGGCTTCTCTCCTGTTAATTTTTCTCGAATTACTAAACGAACAGCCTCAGACAACCCATTCTCCAATTGATCTGAAGCATCTGGGGAGGGAATTCCAAGTGGGTGCATGGTATAATGTGATTCAAGCCGTTCAGTTAAGTTCTTACGAACACCCGCCATGTCATTTGCACCAATAGCCTCAACCCGTGCTTTTTCAGCTGCTTCAAACACCGTTTTAGCTGCAGAAGATTTGGGGCTTACTCTTTGATGGGTTTTTTTATTATGATGAGCAAGCCACAGACCAGCTGCATCACTTGCTCCTCGAAGCTGAATTTCAGCTACAGCTGAATTTTCTCTTGGCGGTGCAGGCAGCCGCACCCCTTCATTTGATATAACGCTATCCTGTCCAACGTATCGCACCTCATGTTGGGTACCACCTGCTAATGCACGCAAACTTGCTGCATTAGCTTTTAAAAACATCTCATCAATTGGTTTGCTCACGCTAACAGGCCGTTTCTATTTAAGATGCTTTAGCTGCAAAT
>ERZ887830.438-NODE-438-length-26610-cov-6.491508_pt1 | contig 26610 bp, 23 predicted proteins | sample MGYA00521101_ERZ887830 | MGnify/ENA primary metagenome ERZ887830 (study PRJEB32303, sample SAMEA104408592) | aquatic metagenome | biome: Marine water; feature: Pelagic; material: water | place: Baltic Sea | collected 2014-06-05T16:38:00 | depth 1,762 m ... | reverse complement strand
ATGCCTGCATTAAATAATCCTGCATATCCCCATTGGAGATTCACCCCCAATGCCATTATTGCAGAAATTAAACATAAGTTGAGTATTGCCAGCATTAAATTCCAGCTTTGGAAAAAACCAACAAATAAAAGTGCCGCACCCATACATAGGAATAAAAATATAGTTTGTTTGCTAGAGTTAGTAATCGATAGCTTCATAGCGTTTTCCCGCGAAATAACCCGGTTGGTCTAACAAGCAATACGATTACCAATAACACAAAAGAAACTGCAAATTTATATTCCGTAGATAATAGTTGAACAAGACCATCAGGCGCCCATTCATCTGGTAATAGATAGGTAAGGAAGCGCTTATATGCAAAGGTAATAAATGCCTCTGAAAAAGCAATCACATATCCTCCAATAACAGCACCAATTGGGTTGCCTACACCGCCAACAATAGCTGCTGCAAATATTGGTAAAACCAACTGCAGATAAACAAAAGGCTTATATCCTTTATCTAGCCCATATAAGGTGCCAGCTACTGCTGCTAGTGCGCCTACCAGCATCCAGGTAACGATAATCACACGCTCTGGCTTAATACCTGACAAAAGGGCAAGATCCTCATTATCTGAAAAAGCCCGCATTGACTTACCCATTCTTGTTTTATTTAAAAACCAAAAAATTGCCGTTACAAGAATCAAGGTTGCAATTACTGTAATCGCCTGAGTAGTTCGAATTGACAAGCCTTCTGCTAACCCTGTCATCTGCTTAAACTCAGATGCTTTTATAATAAATCTCTCACCATCAGCAAAATTCTTCTTCGAAGTTCCAATAATAAAGCGAATAAACCCTGCCAGAAAAAACATCACGCCGACAGATACAATCATAAAAGTTACTGGTTGGACACGTTGTGATTGATAATAACGAAACACAAATTTATCTAAAATCAGCAATAAAAATATAGTTGTAATAATAGAAAACGGTAATGCAATAAGAGCGGTTGGCAATGGCGCGATGGATATACCTATGGATTGAAACAGCCAAACCATAAGGATGGCTATCATAGTCCCAAATGACATCATTTCACCATGGGCAAAATTTGAAAAACGAAGAACCGCATAGACTAGCGTTATTCCGAGCGCGCCAAGCGCAAGCTGACTGCCATAAGCAAGAGAGGGTACAATAATGTAATTGGCTAAAAGCGTAATAGCATTTGCAACATCTATCATCGCAAAATCAACCTCCCAAAAATGCTTGTCGGACTTCTGCATTAGCTAATAATGCGGCACCCGTGTCATTAAACTTATTTTCCCCTTGTACCAACACATATCCAGTATCTGCTATCTGTAACGCTTGTTTTGCATTCTGCTCTACCATGATGATAGCAACACCTGTTTTAGCAATATCAATTATTCTATCAAATAGCTCATCCATCACAATCGGGGAGACGCCTGCTGTTGGCTCATCTAACATAAGGATTTTAGGTTGTGTCATTAAGGCGCGTGCAACTGCGACCTGCTGCCTTTGTCCACCAGATAATTCACCTGCTGGTTGATTTTGTTTTGTCTTTAAAATCGGAAATAAATCAAAAATATCCGATATTGTGTCACTCAAATCATCTCTCCTAACAAACCCACCCATTTCAAGGTTTTCTAAAACGGTCATAGACGGAAATACGTTATTAATTTGTGGTACATACCCCATCCCTTGAATCACCCGTTGTTCTGGTCGAAGAGTGGTTATATCGGTAGCATCCATAAATACAGATCCCTTTTGCAATGGCAGCATCCCAAATAATGCTTTCATAGCAGTAGATTTGCCTGCTCCGTTAGGGCCAACAATGACGGCAATTTTGCCTTTATCGACTGCGATATCACAGCCATTTAAAATCATGCTCGCCCCATAGCCAGCATACATATTGCTTCCTACAAAAAAGCTCATGCTCTTATACTCGTCACTAATTTATAAACAGAAATCACGATTTATTTTTCATCCCGCGTCCAAGATATGCGTCTATCACTTCTGGGTTTGATTTAATGGCTTCTATATTATCTGTTGCCAATACGCTGCCTTCTGCCATTACAATCACAGAATCGCATAATTTACCGATGAACTCGATATCATGTTCAATCATACAAAAAGTATAATTTCTTTCTTGATTTAGCCTAATTATTGCCTCACCAAGATGATTAAGTAGCGTTCTGTTTACGCCTGCACCAACCTCATCCAAAAATACAATCTTAGCATCAACCATCATGCATCTACCTAATTCAAGAAGTTTTTTTTGACCTCCTGATAGATTTCCTGCTGGCTCATCTGCCAAAGAACTCAACTTTAAAAAAGCAAGAACATCTTCTGCTTTTTGCCTCAACCGTTCTTCTTCTTGTTTTATTTTATTCGGTCGCAGCCAAACATTTAACAACATCTCTCCTGATTGATGTGATGGCACCATCATCAAGTTATCCCGAACAGGCAATGTTGAAAATTCATGTGCAATCTGGAATGTTCGTAACACTCCTTGCGCAAACAGCTCATGCGGCGGCAGACCTGTGATATCCATTTCATTCAGGAAAACACGGCCAGAGCTAGGCTTATGAAGTCCTGCAATAATATTAAATAAGGTGGTTTTTCCAGCTCCGTTAGGTCCGATGAGACCAGTGATTTTACCTGTCTCAAATGTTAATGAGACATCATTAACAGCATGAATGCCACCAAACCATTTTTCTAACTGTTGTACTTTAAGCATTACCTGAAAACTTATTCGATTGATATTTGGCATAAAAAAAGCGACCCAGAATTTCTGGGTCGCTTTTATTTAATTTTCTTAGCGATATCCTACAGTTTCGAACTTTCCGTTACGAACTTCATATTGCAGATAAGAGCCACCTGACTCACCTGGTTCAATCAATTCGACAGCTGACGCTCCAACGTAATCAACATCACCGCCATCTGCAAGAATCTGCAGCGCTTTTGCTAACTCACCAGGATAGATTTTCTCCCCAGGTGCATTAGCCACATCCATCACATGACCTTTAAAATCAGAAGAAGAGGCTGAATTAGCTGCCTGCATAGAGAGCAGAATAAGCGCAGCTGCATCATAATATTCACCCGCATACACATTATATTCATGTCCTGCTTCTGCGAATAATGTTTTAAATGTTGCATCACCTGGACTATCAGTACCAGCTGAAGCACCAAAAGACCCCTCAATTTGTGAGCCAAAACTAGTTGTAAGACTGTCTGCATACATTCCATCTGGAAGGAAGAATGTCTCAAATGACCCTATATCTAGTGAGCCTTGAATGATAGCACCGCCGCCGCCATCAGCATATCCAGCAACAACAAGAATGTCACCGCCAGCTTGTGCTAATGCAGCTGCATCCGCACTATAATCACCTTTGTTTTCTTCATGTCCTGTATTGATCGTAACAGTTCCACCTCCAGCTACAAAATTAGCTTCAATAGCACTACCAAGACCTTTACCGTAATCATTATTTACATAGGTGATGGCAATAGATTTATATCCACCCTCAAGCAAAATGTCTGCTAGAACCTCTGCAGAACGTGCATCAGAAGGTGCTGTTCTAAAGAACAAACCATTATCATCCACAGTTGATAATACTGGCGCAGTTGCAGAACCAGAAATCATCACAATACCATTTGGCATAGCAACAGCTTCTAATACAGCTTGTGCTGCACCTGAGCACATCGCACCAACGATAGCATTTACATTCTCAGCTGTTACCAAGCGCTCGCCCGTTGCAACCGCGGCAGCTGTATCTGCACAAGTTGAGTCGCCAGTAACTGCAACAACTTTGCTACCACCAAGCAACGCATTACTCTCAGCAACTTCTGATATAGCCATTTGAGCCCCTTGATTCATAGCTGGAGCCAGAGATTCTAATGGTCCAGTAAAACCAAGTGAAATCCCTATTTTAATTTCGGCTGTTTCGGTTTTCTTTTCAGTATTTAAATCAAGATTTAAAATGACAACTGCAGCAACTATGATAACGCCAACTACTAATATAAGATTATTTCGTGACATAATATTTCACTCCCTATTTGAATTGATACAACGCTTTTTCAAAAGCAAATATCAAAAATCGACCTTTACTTCTAAATTACTACTTAATTCAACAAAAAGAAAAGAAAATTCTCTTTGCCTTCTATTTCCCACCTAATTTCTCTTATTTAGGTTATTTGACAATAGTTTATCGTCATTTATCGACTTAAGAATAATGGACGATTCCTGTAACCAATCAATAGTCCCGACGTCATTACATTTTGGGCAAACAGGCTCATATTGGGCAACTACTGTTGAACAAGCAAAGCAGCGCCATGATTTTCCGCGTGGAGCACGCGCTGCTTCTTGTAACGCTTTTTTCACTGCTACTGGGTCTAATCTCTTCTCTGACAGTTCTGCTGCTAATAAATAATCTTCATTGGTCATTTCTGGTTGCGGTATTTCAGACAATAAGCTGGTTGCAGTTGGCAAAATACCTGCATCTAAGGAAGCTGCAACTACCACTCTATTGGCGTCCAACTTATTCTCACTCTGGCGAGCTAATTTAGTAACGCGCGCAATAAAACTGCCAATATTATCTTGATAGGTCTCACGCAGAATTTCAAAATAATCCTGATGCGGTTTCAAGATAAATCCGCGTTCCACGATTTTTATCATCTGCTTTTTTGCATCACTTTTCTGATAGAGACGAGCAAGCATCACCCGACAAGCAATATGAGAGGCATCTAACTTTATTGCCCGCTCCAACCAAGTAATTTTATCTTTATCGTCTGGTGTGTCCTGAGCAGATAAATAACATAATGCAATTTCCCGATTCAAAAATAGGTGTTTTTGTTCCTGCAAATTCGCCTTTTGTGGTTTCATAAGGGACAAAGTATTAAGTGCTTTTTTCCAATTTTTCTGTGAAATTTCTTGCGAGAATATATGCGTTAATGCGGTTATTGAATCTGGTTGTAATTGCAGGGCTTTTTGCGCTGCTGCAAGACTTCTCTCAGAATTATTGTTCTGTATCTGCAAATTCATTAATCCAATAAGACCATAATAAGCTGTGTCTTTATGCTTGGATAACTGAGCAAAATACTGTCTAGCTGCATTTTTATCCCCTGCTAGGTGCGCTGCTTGAGCTGCAAGCAAATCTGGAAGCAGCCCTTTACCAAGCAGTTTTTCTGCCTTTCTTGCTTGTTTTTGTGCAGAACGGCTATCCCCTGCAGCAAGAGCTACCAGACCAAGTCCAAGCGCACGCTCGCCATTTGTGCGGCGCCTATATTGCCAGCCATGTGCCATCATTTTTGGCCAATTGCGAATAAGCCGCCACAGCCTATCAAACAATAATACAATAACAGCAAATAAAATAACCAGACTCACCAGAAGACTCGTAGAAACTTCAAGCTGGTAGCCTAACCATTGAATCTGACTCTGACCTGATTGCTGATTCAACCAACTAACAGTAATGGCAACCATAACTCCGATGAGAATTAAGCGAATAATCTGCACCATCACTTGTTTCTCTGTAATGAGTTTATGTAATTGCGATGAACATCATCAATCATTGCATCTACCTTTTGCCGTGATTGTATCTGCTCTAAAAGCAGTTCCAATTTTATTTTATTCTCTGAACTAATCTTTTTATTTTCCCCTAAATTTAACGCCATTAGAGTTTTTATCGCTTGAGGTAATGTAGCAGGTAACATAGGTGATTTTGGCGACAGGTCTTTTTGTGTATCATCTGATATCTGTTTAATTGCTTGATTCTGATTCTGATTCTGATTCTGATTCTGATCCTGATCCTGATCCTGATTCTGGGTGATTACATTATTCTCATCCGATAGTTTCCTGAGGTTAACTAATTCAGCTAAATACGATATTAATGGGAAGTTTGGTTTTTGTATTATGTCAGACTCATTTGTTGATCTATTGCTATTTTCTGTTCCTAATTCTGGTTGATTCTTTTGAATTTCTCTCAATCCAAAATCAGCTGAACCCTTATAAATAATAATTAGTTCGTTATTTAATTCAGATAACACTCTATCATGGCTGGCTAAATTTCCCTGCAACGCACCTCGAATAGAACTCAACATTATCGTTGCATTATCGTTGAATCTATACGTTTTCTGAAGATTTTCTAAACGGCTTGGAAAAAGCGATAAATTTCTTCCTGTTTGGCTATCCATCCAAAGAATTTTTAGAAATTTAAATGCCTGAGCAGAGCCTAGTTTTGTGCTATCTTCTGCATTTGAAATAACCAAGGGCGTTTGATTTGTTTGCAATTGGAGTTTATCAATCCTAGATTCTATGTGTTCAATTTTAAGTAAAATCGTATCTAGTGCATCTGATGATATAGGTGATGCAGCATTTTGCTGTTGATTATTTATCTTTGTAATTTGAGTTGCCAAATCATCAATCTGACTTGCAAGCAGAGCCCTTTGTTGTCCTGATTCTAGAAGTTCTTGGGAAAGAATATCTATCGTAACTTTAGAATCTTGATTATCTTGTATAGTGAATAAAATAGGGGTGTTAAATACCCAAATCGCACTTCCAATCACAGATATAGTAATGGCAATAAATACACCCCATTTGATCACAGAAAAAGTCGTAAAAACCTTATTCACGAAGGGCTTTTCCTGCGCATCATCCCCAGCAAATTCTTCAGCAAATTCCTCATCAAGCACAGTCTCATCAAGCACAGTCTCATTTTCATCTATGGGATTATGATACGACTTTTTTCGACCAGCACGCACTTTTGCCTTGCCTTCAATCACCGCTTCAGATGCCTCTTTTTCCGAATCCTGCATACAGGTTATCTACCTATCGGGGTTTATTTATAATAGAATACCAATCTTTTATATGTTTAAACAAGTCATCAATATTGGAAGTTTGTGATTTTATACATCCCAAAAATGAAGAAGTGTCCGTCGTGCCAAATGGTATTTTATCAAAGGTAAATAAATACCATTTTTTATGATAATCCCAAATATTTTTAGAAATCATCAATGAGCTAAAACAATCAAAACTGCGTTTTGATAGCACCAAAATTCCTGTTATAGTTCCTGTTCGCACTAAATCTACAAACCAATCAGGCAATTGGCTAATAGGCTTCATTTGATAATTAATAACACGCTTTACTTGCAATTTCGAAGAAGACACATAACTCGCTATATCGAACGCAATATCTGCACCTGACAGCCACAATAATGGTCCATCATCTGCCTTAATTTTATGCACCATAACATCTGCCATTGAGCGGGCATTATCAGAAGGTACCAGAATATTTTTATATCCTGCTTTTTTTGCTGCCGCCCCAGTTGCATTGCCAACACACCACACAGGCAAAGAATAAAGAGAGTTGTTTTCTACGATCGCGTGTTTACTGGTATAGATAAGCGCTTGATAGCTTTTATCAAATACCTCATTTTTTAACTCCAATGCAGAAAAGGATAAAATAGCTAAAGGTATCGCAGGCACACCAGACGATTGCAAATATTCGGCATTATAAGTTGCATCATCAATATCGCGAATAACAACAATCATTCTACGCCATCTATCCTTTTTTAATCAACAAACCCTAACTAGCTAAGAAAGACTTACCACCACATTTCTTAAGAAGTTCTTGAGCGATTTTTTTTCCTAAAGCTTCTGCGTTCTGCACATCATCAGATGATTTTGCCTGATACGCCTGTTTACCATCTGGCGAATATACACAACCAGTAAGATGTATTTTCTGAGATGAATCAATAAAGGCATATGCTGAAATAGGTGTCCGACACGACCCATCTAATCCTGCTAATACTGTGCGTTCTGCTATCACGCAGCTATTGGTTTTTTGACAATGAAGCGGCGCAAAAATGTCTTTAATAACCTCATAATTAGGATGTTTTTGATAGATTTGGACTGCAAGAGTGCCTTGGGAAGCTGCCGGTGGCATCATTTCTATCTCAATTGGAGAATAATCAATGTTCAATTCTAGTCTTTTTAAGCCAGCAACTGCCAGAATTATTGCATCAAATTCTTTATTTTCAAGACAGGCTATTCTGCGATTTATGTTACCTCTTAATAGCTGAATGTTTAAATCAGGCCTGTGTTTCAATAATTGCGCTTTTCGTCGAACAGATGCCGTGCCAACTCTAGCATTTATAGGAAGCGCATCAAGGCTAACTGCCCCTAATATTGCGTCTCTTGGATCTTCTCTTGGCAAGACAGCGACAATTTCTGTATCCTCTGCAAAGCTGGTTTCCATATCCTTCATGGAATGCACAGCACAATCTGCTTCAAGGGACAGAAGCGCTCTCTCAAGTGTTTTAATAAAAACACCCTTGCCCCCTATATCAACTAGTGGCTTAACCAAGTTTTCATCCCCAGGTGTTGACATTCCAACAAGCTGCGCAGACATAGGCATTATTAAATCACAGACAAGCTGAGCTTGTGCCATTGCAAGGCTAGATTTCCGCGTTGCTATCTTTAATAAATTAAATGTTTCAGAATTTTTCTTGTCTTGCATATAGACTGTCTAATAGTATGGTCGAAGTTTTCAAAGGAAAAAAATGACAAAACAGTCAATCATATTAGGAATTGAGAGTAGTTGTGATGAAACGGCGTGTGCTATTGTCACTGAAAATGGGGATGTTTTGGCTAATGTCATATCATCTCAAGCCTCCATTCATGCCTTAAATGGCGGCGTTGTTCCTGAGATAGCCGCAAGAGAACATCTATCTGCCATCAGACCTGTAATAGCAGAGGCACTTAGTCAGTCTGGTTTATCTTTCGCAGCAATTGACGGTGTTGCCGCCACTGGAGGTCCTGGTCTGATTGGAGGTGTTTTAGTAGGTACTGTAACAGCCAAAGCAATTGCGTGTGCTAGCGGGTGCCCTTATTATGCGGTAAACCACTTAGAAGGACATGCCTTAACCCCAAGATTTACCCATAAATTGGAATTCCCTTATCTATTATTACTTGTTTCTGGTGGTCATACTCAACTTTTATCAATAAATTCACTAGGTAATTATGAGCGTTACGGCACCACATTAGATGATGCCGCTGGTGAAGCTTTTGACAAAGGGGCAAAAATTTTAGGTCTTGGCTATCCTGGTGGTCCAGCAATTGAAAATGCGGCTAAAGCTGGCAACCCTTCGGCAATTAAATTACCTATTCCAAGGCAGCGTTATCGCGATTGTCATTTTTCGTTTTCTGGTCTTAAAACTGCCCTTGCAAATGCCGCAAGTGCGCATTCAAAGCCACTTCCAGTTAATGATTTTGCAGCTAGTCTTCAATCATCTATTAGTGCTTCTCTTACCATGCGTTCTGCTATTGCAATGCACCAGTTTAAATCAAGCCAGACAAGTAATAAAAAACCAGCATTTGTAGTCGCTGGGGGCGTTGCCGCAAATAGCCTTATTCGGGCAGAATTAAAATATCTTGCAAATTCAAATGGCTTTGAGATGGTGTTACCACCGTTAGAATATTGCACAGACAATGCAGCTATGATTGCATGGGTTGGCATGGAATATCATCAAATTGGTCAAAACACAGCACTCGATTTCGCGCCAAAACCCCGCTGGCCGTTAGACAAAAATGCAATGCCGCCCCCAGGACGAGGCGTGAGGCAATGATAAATAAATACACACACGAAAAACAAATCATTGTCATTGGCGGTGGTAGTTGGGGTAGCGCAATCGCTGACCAATTACAAAAAGCAGGAAATAACGTTACCGTTCTGGCAAGAAGGCAGGAAACTGCAGATGCTCTTAGTCAATCACGCGTTTTAACACTACCACAAGTGACTTTAAAACACCCGCTAACTTCTACCACGCAACCAGAATGTCTAAGGTCTGCGGAACTAATTGTGATTGCTGTTCCCTTGTCTGCTACCAAAGATACTATGACCATGGTTAAACATTATACATCCCCAAATGCTGTAATTCTTTTTACTGGAAAAGGGCTGCTTCCAGCCTCGCATAAAGGCGGCATTTTCTTACCAGAATGGGTTGATACTCATTTACCTAGCTTTGACCAATTTGCTTTATTAAGCGGTCCCTCTTTTGCAGATGAGGTAATTGCAGATAAACCAACAGCTGTCATGATTGCGTCTAATTCACTTCCTTTATCTGCTAAGGTTTCTGAATATTTTTCATCTAGCTGTTTGCGATGCTATATTGGCGATGATGTTATTGGCGTTGCTTTAGGTGGTGCAGCAAAGAATGTAATTGCAATCGCTGCTGGTATTGCAACTGGTCTTGATCTTGGAGATAATGCCCGCGCAGCATTAGTTACGCGCGGACTTGCTGAAATTAAACGGCTTGGTGAGAGAATAGGTGGCCAAGCTGAAACATTAAATGGATTAGCTGGAATTGGAGATCTAATGCTATCTTGTTCTGGTCCTCATTCTCGCAATATGGCGTATGGAATGGCACTTGCAAAAAAACAGGCTCCTGCTGATAAATTAGCAGAAGGAAGCAAGGCAGCAAAGCTGCTTATAGAGCGTGCACATTTTGAGAAAATTGAACTGCCAATTGCACAAGCGGTTTATACTATCCTACAACACCCTGAATTGATTGAAGACATCATTAACGCTCTTTTATCTCGCACAGTAAATACAGAATAATCTGAAATATACAGCTAACAAAACATCAAAAGAGGCAAATATGGCTTATTGGTTATTTAAATCAGAACCCAACACCTGGTCATTTGACGACCAGATAGCAAAAGGGGAAGAAGGGGAAGGCTGGGACGGTGTTCGTAATTACCAAGCTGGCAATAATATGAAAGCCATGAGAATAGGGGATGTTGGATTTTTTTATCATTCCGTAGTCGAAAAGAAAATTGTCGGGATTGTACGAGTATCAGAAGAATGGCACTTAGATCCCACAGACCCAACTGGACTATTTGGAATGGTAACCGTAGTGGCAGTCAAAAAGGTAACAAACCCAGTTACCCTTGCTGAAATTAAAAATACGCCAGCGCTTAATGATTTTGCCCTTGTGCGTCAATCGAGATTATCAGTTGTTCCAGTCTCACAAGAGGAATGGGATATTTTATTACAGATGAGCCAAACATCCCTCTAAAATAAAATTATGATGCTATATCATTACTAGTATTACGGTGAATGAAATATAGATTTCGGGCATAGATAAATAGCCCTAATCCCTGCCCGCAAATAATAACAGGGTCTTTGCGCCATAAAGCATAGAATAAAAGCACTAATCCGCCACCGATTGAAAAATACCAAAAGGCTATCGGTATAACTGATTTTTTTTTACCCTCTGATTTAAGCCATTGAATGATAAATCGCATAGCAAATAAGAACTGACCGCCAAACCCTACAATTACCATTATGGTTGCTGGGTCATTCGCAATAGATACAGGCAAAAAAGGTGCTAAGGTGTAAAGTAATCCGCCAACCGCTAACGCCGAACTGCCTATGATATTTGAAATTGCATCAAGCATTTAACTCATCACTGCCTTTTAATTGTCTTCTTATTTGATTTATTTAGAAGTGTCTCTGTGATTTCTTCTGGGTGATTTGTGCGTTTACGTAGCCACATAACACCCATGATATCAGAAATGCCAACCAATAATCTATCTAGAATTCTATATTTTGAATTTCCTTGCTGGCGTGCACGATGTCTAACTGGTGCTTGAATAACTACTCCGCCTTCACGTCGCACAAGCGCTGGCATAAATCGATGCATATGATTAAAAAATGGTAGCCTTAAAAAAACTTCTCGATCAATAATTTTAATCCCACACCCAGAATCAGGATGGCTATCATTTAATAGCCACAGTCTGATTTTCCTTGCCATTCGAGAGGCTATTTTCTTTGCAGCTGTGTCTTTTCTGCCTTGTCTCACGCCTGCTACCATCCCTTTTTCTGGACGGGCTGCTAGCAGAGCTTTTTCTAATAAAGGGAGGTCAGAGGGAATATTCTGACCATCACCATCAAGCACAGCAATTAGAGGCGCCCTCGCAGCGAGCAAGCCTGTCCTAATAGCAACACTTTGCCCACAGCGTTTTTTATGATGTAAAACACGTAACTCAGCAACATCTTGCAATGCATTTAGCAATTCGGCACCAGACCCATCTGAACTTCCATCATCTATATATATGATTTCAAATGCTCTGCCTTTAAAGCTATCGCAGATTTCATCAATTAGGGGTCGTATATTACCGCACTCATTCATTACTGGAACCAACACAGAAATTTCTGGTGCTGAGACAGCATGAGAATTATTTAATGGCGCTGTTATAAAATGGGTCATATATAGGTATCATAATACGTAGTTTTAGAGGTCTTAGCCGTTCAAATCCTTATCGTCAAATTTAATCGAAGAAAAGAAATGCAATTCAACAAATTGTCCTTTTGAAATATTAAATCCAGTAACTTTGGATAGCTGATAGGCAGAAATTCCTAATTTTTGAATTCCTAACTGAAATTGTTCTAATTTTTTTGCTTCTACAATTATCACAGCATCAGGCGCTTCTGCTAGTAAAAGAGCTGCCTCATCTTCTGACACTAACAAAACATCTCGCCCCAATGTAAACACAGCAGAAGGTTCATGATAGCCTGCTAGAGCTATAATTTTAGTTTTTATAGGAAATTTTTCTAATTCTGTTTCTATCATTGTGGCAATATGGACTGATTTCAAATTGCCAATGACACCTGAAAAAAATATGCAATTAAACATTATCCCAAAGATAGCAATAACCAGTGCAAATTGCCCTCTGGCGTTAATATGAGAATTTTTATCCTTTAGCCATTTATATCCAAACCAACAAATAGTAATAAACAGAACAAGCATTATGAGCACAAAACCAAATGCGTATCCGCCATTTTCTGCCCCTAATTTGGCTGCCCCCCAAAGACTAGATGCAACCAGAAAAGCGCCACATAGACTGGCGAATACATAAATAGCTATTTCCGTAATGCGACGCCATTTTATAGATGACACAGGCAGAAAAACAGCCCTGCCAATGAGAAGCATTAAAGCTGGTAGCATAGGTAATATATAATGCGGTAATTTTGTAGGAATTAATTCAATGATAAACCAATAGCCAACCAGCCAGATAAGACAAAATTTACTCGCATCTGAGCGCCAAAATTGTGCCCCTGTTCTCCCAACCGCGCCGATCAATAAAGACACTGGAAATATCAATAATAGGATAGTTAATAAATAAGTGCCTGGAGGTGCACCATGTGATTCCTGACCACTCGTAATTTTAGGCAGTAAATCGATTGATATTGCCTCAGCAAGAAAACGACCGTCTGTTGCGATTGAAACAGCAACCACCCAAGGCAAGCAAATAACCGCAATAATGAGTAAACCTAATAAAAAACGTAGCTGTTTTAGCCAGCGCCAGTCGCGTTCTATAAGTGTTAATCCAGCAAGCATTATTAGTGCTAATAATGGCGCAATTGGTCCTTTAATTAATATAGCCAGCGCCATAGATACCCAAAACCAACTGCGTCCTGATGAATTATTAATATTATCTCTATTTTTATAAAATAACCAAAGAGAGTATTGTTGAATCATTATTAAGCCCAACAAAATTGAATCAGTCTTCGCAATATGTGCTTCAGCTAAAATGATAAAACAACTTGCAAGTAAGGATGTAGGGATGAGCTGTTGCAAATGACCAGAATCAGGCCATAAGCTTTTTACAAATTGATAACAAAAAATCAGACTTAAAATATAGCCTAGCAAGCTTGGTATACGGTAGGATGATATATCTTCTTCACCAAAAAATGCGGCAGAAGCAGCCTGTAGCCAGTAAATTCCTATTGGTTTTTTTGCTCGTAACTCATCTTGAAACCTGACAGTGATTATATCTGCTGTTTCAACCATCTGCTTACTTGCCTGAGCAAAACGCGCTTCATCACGGTCGATTACATCAATATTGCCATGACCTATCAAAATAAAAAGACTAGCACATACTATTAACAGCCAAAGACTTACTCTTTGATGGGTTAACCATCGCGCTCTATCTATAATTTCTGCTCGGGAATACAAGAACCAAACTCTTTCATCTCTGTATAAGTCATCACATTTTGCAAGTTTGATGCATTATAGAAGAAAACACAAATAACAAAGAATAATTTTAAAATATCAATAAAATTCAAGAATAATGATTAAAAATTTTGCCATTATCTATGGTGTAATGCTACCCTTTTAGCGTATCATTTTGTGCTAGCGTAACCCTCTCTAATTATAAAAATAATTAAAAATATATAATAAGGATTTTAAATGGATTTCATCAAAGCTGAGACTGGTCTTACTTCGAAAAACGGTGAATTCAGACTTCTTTATATTGTGACTGTTTCGCAATTTGAAGCGTGGACACAAAAATCAGATACTCACTTTCAAGCTTGGATTGAACAGTCTGGATTTAAATCTAAAGCAGGTGGTTTTCTTCTGCTCCCTAAAAATGATGGTTCTGTTGCCGCCGCCTTATTAATAATCTCTGAGAATTCTTACTCTTCTGTTAATAACGCAGATACGCCACCCCCTCATAATTGGGCAGGTATTTGGGAGATGGCAATTGCCGCAGAAAAATGCTCTCCAGGAATCTGGAAAATGGATTTTGTCTCCGAAAATGTTGATAATAGAGCCTTTCTGTTGGGATGGGGACTAGCGCAATATAGGTTTGATTTTCCTGATATCTATCGCAACGAACCAGACCAAAATGAAAGTAAATCAGCTCTTTTATATGCAGCAGAAACAGCTGAGTTAGCTGAAGCAATAGCGATGATTAATGCTATATCTATTTGCAGAGATCTTATTAATCTGCCTGCAAATTATCTAAATACACAAAAATTAGCAGATATTTCCAGCCAAATTGCCTCAGAATTTTCAGCTGATATTACCCTATATTCAGGCGAAGAATTGGCAGAGCATGCGCCCGCAATTGATGTTGTGGGGAGAGCTGCAGAAACGCCCCCTTGTTTGATAGATTTTAAATGGGGCACTACAGGTCCTAAAATTACACTTATTGGAAAAGGGATAACATTTGATACTGGCGGGCTTGACCTAAAGCCGTCTAAGGCAATGGAAATTATGAAAAAGGATATGGGCGGAGCTGCACATGCGCTTGGGCTTGCCTATGCTATTATGCAGACAAAGCTGCCAGTGCAATTACGTGTTTTAATACCAGCAGCTGAGAATTCTGTATCTGATAAATCTATGAGACCACTGGATATTATTGATACTGCGGCTGGTATTCCGGTAGAAGTCGGCAATACTGATGCTGAAGGAAGATTGGTATTAGCAGATGCCTTGCACCATGCAAAACAGGATAATCCAGATTTTGTGATTGATTTTGCAACCCTTACAGGCGCTGCAAGAGTAGCTCTTGGAACTGAATGTCCTGCATTATTCTGTAATAAAAGTGAGACAGCCCAACACTTAATGCAATTTGGCGAGGCAACAGATGACCCAATGTGGCAGCTACCCCTATTTGCACCTTATGAACGATACTTAAAAACAGGCACATCTGCGATTTCAAGCACCGGGCAATCTGGGTATGGCGGAGCTATAACAGCTGCTTTATTTTTACAGAAATTTATTGGTAAGACATTAAATTGGGCACATATTGATGTTATGGCGTGGAATCTTTCAAGCAGACCAGGTAGACCAAAAGGGGGGGAAGCTATGGGGCTTCGCGCTTCATATCATTATATTGCAGAACTCGCCAAAAATCATTAGCCTTAAAAATAAAAAAAACAGTGAATTACAGTATCAGGGGATTGGGAAGATGACTAATACAGGGAAAAAAGAAATTGGACTTGCTATCATTGGGTGTGGTGCTATTGGCAGGATAAGAGCTATCATGGCACGAGATTATCCTGGCATTGGATGGATTGGTCTATGTGATATTGACACAGAACTTGGCAAATCTTTGCAACAGGATACGAATGCTGATTTTTTTACAGATGATTATAACAAACTACTCTCCCGAAGCGAGGTTGATGCCGTAATTATAGCAACTGATGAAAATCATCATTTTGGACCAACTATGGCTGCTATAGAAGCTGGCGCTAGTTTGTTTATCGAAAAACCGCTGGCAACTGATATACAAGAATCAGCAAAAATTTTGGCTGCTATAGAAGCAGCAGAAATAGATGCCGTTATGGGCTATACTCAGCGCTTTAGAAGGCGTTTCCTAACCGTAAAACAGCGCCTACAAGATGGTCGAATTGGCGATGTAACTTCTGTTGTTACGCGTGCTTTTATGAACTCCATGGTTCCAATTGCTACTGTCAGACGTACCAATGAGCGCCAAAATCTTACGCCTATGGTAGTATCAGGCACACACAGCCTTGATATGTCATTATGGTTATTAGAAGGTAAAACACCAGCTCAAATCTTTGCTAAATCTGTTGATAAATCGCTATCTCAATATGGAACAAAAGATGCAACTTTCGGTATATTTACTATGGATGATGGCACAATTTTCAGCATGAATATCAGCTGGGCATTACCTCAGGTCTGGCCTGGTTCGGTTTATGGTTTGGAAATTGGAATTGTTGGTACTGAAGGTGTGATTGATATTGAGGATACGCATCGCGACCTAGTGCTAGCAAGTACCAAATCGCAAGGCGGGGGATATGTTCCTCACGGTTTTGAGCCTCCACAAAGACATGTTGATTTTCTTACTTCCTACCCTCCTGGTGACATTTATGGCGGACAGCTGTGGGGACCCATGCGCGAAGAGACAAATTCTTGGTATCAGCGTCTGATCACTGGGCAGTCAACACCACATGCAACTGCCAAAGACGGACATAGAAATTTAGTGCTTACAATGGCAATGGACGCTTCTGCATTCACAGGAGAAGCAATAGATTTAACAGATAATCTGGAGAGCCATATTTTGGAAATTCAATCTTCTGTAAAAACTAAAGGACAATAAAATGAAAGCACTTGTATCTCATGGTCCTAACCAGCCATTTTCTCTTGAGACAGTTGCTGACCCTATTCCAGCAGCTGGTGAGGCAGTGGCAAAAATTCTTGCCTGTGGGGCAGGTCTTACTGTCCAACACGTTAAAGCGGGGCGTTCTGCCATTCCATTCCCCAGAATATTAGGTCATGAAATTGCAGCAGAAATAGTCGAAGTTAATGGCGATTGCGGCAATCTTACCGTTGGCATGCCTGTAACTGCTTATTTTTACCTAACGTGTGGACAGTGTAAATATTGTTTGATTAACCGCCAAACATTATGTGAAAATTTTGGTGGCTACATTGGCAGAGCCTGCGATGGGGGGTATGCAGAATACATAAAATTACCAGCTAAGAATTTCGTACCTATTCCAGAAACACTTGATATTTATAAGAATCCAGCTGAAATAGGGGTGATTTGTGATGCAATTGCCACTCCGTATAAAGTGCTTCGAAGAGGTAGAGTTGCTGCTCTTGAGCGGGTTGCCGTATTTGGTGCTGGAGGGGGGCTCGGCATTCAAATGTTAAAAATGGCTCGATGGGCAAATTGTCATGTAACAGCTGTTGACATTGATACTAGAAAATTCCCGGCTTGCCTTGAACATGGGGCTAATACGTGTGTTGATGCTGGTGGCAATGATGCACATGAAGCGCTTATGGACGCGTCTGGTGGCGGTTTCGACGTTGCGATTGATTTTGTATCCTCAACTAAAAGTCTTGAGATGGCTGTTGCCAGCCTTGGCAGGGGAGGAAGATTATTATCGCTTGGCGGCGGCGGCGGTACCTCTGCTGATTTTAAGTTAAATGCGATGACACTTTTATCCAAAGAAATTGAAGTTATGGGGTCCCGCTATTGTTCATATCAAGAAGTGCTTGAGAGTTTACAACTTGTTGGAGAGCAATCTGATAAAGGGCTGATGCCTTTGGTTACGCGTACTTCTGGTTTTGAAGGATTAGAAGAAATTCACAATGATGTAGAACATAGCAGAATAATTGGGCGTGCTGCTCTTGTTCTTTAATATTGGGGATATTAAATGCATAATACTTTAGGAATTGTTGGGCTTGGGGTTCTTGGCTCAGCAATTACCCAATATTTGCTCGAAAATGGGTTTCACATTGATGGGTATGACATATCGCAAACGGCACTTACGCAGTTAAGTCAATTTAGCAATTTTCATCCCTGCACTTCTGTCAACGATGTCTTTTCCAAACAGCAGGTCATTATATTGTGTCTTCCGTCTGCAGCCAGTCTTGAAGCAATAATTAGCGAGCTACCTTCCAGCGCCTCTCCTCCTGCAGACCAACAGCTTTTAATAGAATTATCCACTCTTCCCGTAGACGCAAAATTAGCGGCGGCAGTGACTGCCATGGATAAACATATTCGAATGGTAGATTCGCCCGTTTCTGGCAACCGTATAGTAGCCTTACAGGGAAAATTATCTGCCTATCTATCTGGTGCTGAAGAAGATATCCAAATAGCCAAACCTTTTCTCGAGGCTTTTTGCCAAAAAGTAACAGAGGTAGGTGAGTTTGGTAATGGAAGCAAAATGAAGCTAATCGGAAATATTTTAAACCTTGTCCATAATAGTGTTACAGCTGAGGTTATGGTGCTTGGAATGAAAGTAGGATTACAGCCAGAATTAATACATAATGCTATTAGTGGCACATTTTCTAGCTCCGCTGTTTTTGAGGGTCGCGGTAAATTAATGGTGGATAATGATTATGCCATTGAAGGTATGAATTTTTCTACCCCCATAAAAGACAGTGAATTTATAACCAAACTCGCCAAGGATAATTATGTTCCTCTGCCAATTTATCAGGTAGCACTGCAATATTATTTAGCAGCTATGGCACAAGGTTACCAAGACTTAGACGCTGCAGCTGTTTGTGCTGTAATTGAAAAAAATACCAATCTGAAACGTGAATAGCTAGTTTTTTGATAGCGCCTTTAGGTGTGGATAAATAAGCATAAAATCATCCTGCTCATAGGCTGGATCAAGTGTGTTTAAAAGACGCAAACTATGATTTAGGAAGCTCTCCTCCACTTCTTCAGAACGCAATAATTCATCCAATAAGCCAAGATCTTTTTTTAGGTTAGATGGTGTTGATTTCCCATCAAAAGAACCCGATAAGATATGGTCTGGGAAACGCCTTTCAGATATGTAGCTGCGTGCATTTGAACAGTTAAATACATCTATCATCTGAGCCAAATCTAGACCATGCTGTTCGCCTTTTATACAAATTTCACTCAGCAATAAGAAATTTCCGTGGCACACAGCATTATGGAAAAGCTTCATTAGCTGTCCTTTGCCTGCACTCCCAATATGAAATATTCTATCTGAAAAAGAATCTAAAACAGGTCGTTGTTTTTCTAATATATCTGCATCACCGCCAACCATTAAAGTTAGTGTTCCTGCAGCAGCTCCTTTTGCTCCACCAGACATAGCTGCATCTAACTGATATACTTTATTTTCGTTTAATAATTTTTCTGCTCGTTGACTTGTAATACGTGGGTCAGAGCTAGTAAGGTCAACCAGAGTTGTCCCTTGGTTTGGCATATTCGAAGATAAAATATGGTCTATTTGAGTAGCAGAAGGAACACATAATAAGATAATATCGCAATCGGAAATTATAGCAGCAGTTGTTGCCTCTTTGATTAGCGGGCTTGTTGTAGCAGATTCTATTTTCCTAAGATCTGTATCTGAAACACTGACCCTAAATTTATAACGTGCCATAGAAGCAGCAATACCGCTTCCCATGGCACCAAGACCAATTAATCCAACATGAGATGGTGCCATATATTGCTCCGCATATTTTGCCCCACATAAATTGATTTATTCTCTTGTGGAGCAGTACTAGATTAATTGATTTTTATTCGCCTTATAATTTTAATTTTGGATCTAGCCAGTCACGCAGGCTATCGCCAAATAAATTGAATGAGAAGACAGCTACACTTACTGCCACTCCTGGGTACAAAATCATCCAAGGAGCGGTTCTATAGTAATCTGAATTCACTCCTGAAAGCATCAGGCCCCATGACGGTGTTGGCTCAACCACCCCGAGTCCAAGATACGACAAACTTGCTTCTAATAAAATAGCTTGACCAATAAATGCTGTCATCATGATTAAAAACGGTGCTGTTACATTTGGCAGCACATGTCTAAATATAATACGTTTTGCAGAAAAACCATTGGCCCTGGCAGCATCCACATAAGGCAGAGTTACAATTGCAAGAGCCTGCGATCTGATTACCCGTGCTGTTTTTGGAATAAATGGTATAGCAATCGCCACAATCACGTTGACATCAATACCAAACATCACTGTTTTTGGAAAAATAGCGATCACCACAATTGCTAAAACAACAATAGGGAAAGATAGCATCAGATCAATAAATCTCTGTATCAGCAAATCTATCTTGCCACCAAAAAATGCCGATGTTGTTCCAATCACGGCGCCAAGAGAACATCCAAAAAAGGCTGAGAAAAAGCCGATTGAAAGGGCTGTTCTGGCACCATATATTAAACGAGATAGAATATCGCGACCAAATGCATCTGCACCTAGCGGGTGTTCGATCGATGGCTGACCTCCACCAAGTGCGGGTGATGCCATAAAATCCACATCCTCAGGGTTGTATGGTGCTACATAAGGGGCAAAAACTGCGGCTAAAAACATGATTATAATCATTACAATGCCAATAAATCCTAGTGGCTGTTGTTTGATAAAATCTAGAACTGTGCGGCGGTTAGGCTTTTCAATCGCCTTATCATTTGTTTGTGTTTTAGTTGTCATTTCTGATACCTAATTCTTGGGTCAAGTGCAGCATATAATAAGTCAACGATTAGATTTACAAATACGAAACAAGTCGCAACAGTCAACACTAATCCTTGCAGTAGATTAAGATCGTTTCTCACAACGCTATCTACAAACAACTTGCCTATACCGTTAAGATTAAAAACAGATTCTGTTACAACTAATCCACCAAGCAAAAAGGCAAATTCCAATCCAATAACGGTGACAGTTGGCAATAAGGCATTACGCATACCATGTTTGACGATTACAAGGCGTTCCAAAACACCTTTTGCACGTGCGGTACGAATATAATCTTCAGACAGCACCTCTAAGATGGAGGAACGAAGCATTCTTGCAACGACAGATGAGTATCTGTATCCAACTGAAAGTGCTGGCCAAATCAACTGATAAAGGTTAGTAAGTGGGTCTTCAAATAAACTAACCGTTCCCAATGGAGGCAGCTTGCCAAACACTGAAATAGAGCCCATTATCAACAACATGCCAAGCCAGAATGAGGGGACTGCTATTCCCCCTATCGTTAGTAATCGAATTACATAGTCAAGTCCTGTGCCTCTATATAATGCAGATATTGTTCCTAAAGGGAAGGCTATTAACACGGCTAAAATTGTCGATAAAATTGCCAACTCGAATGATAATGCAATTCGGGAACCAATTTCTTGTGCTACTGGTCTTTCCGTCCATAAAGAGATACCCAAATCCCCTTGCGGCAATCCTACCATATAGCTAATAAATTGTTTATATAACGGTTCATTTAAGCCAAGGCGTTCACGTTCACGTTCGATTTCTTCTTGTGATACGATTCCACCTTCTGCTGTCATTTTTATTTCAACGATATCTCCTGGAACTACGCGTAGAACAAGAAATACCAAAATAGCAACCGCTATCAAGGTTGGAATCACAAGTAAAATTCGTCTTAAAGCATATTGTAGCATTTCCTACCCCGCATCCAATAATATACATGAAGCCAAATGATCAGTGCCAACGCGCAACAACTCTGGTCTAGTATTTGAACAAGAAGCAACCGCTTTTGGACATCTAGTCGAAAACACACATCCAGATGGTGGATTAATCGGCGATGGCAACTCCCCTTTTAAAATTGAGCGTTCCCGTTTTCTCTCAATTTCTGGATCTGGAATCGGCGCTGCATCTAACAGTGCTTGAGTGTAGGGATGTTTAGGATCTCCATATAGCTCTTCTCCTTCCCCTACTTCCATTATTTGCCCAAGATACATAACCACAACCTTATGAGATATATGTTTTACTACAGCTAAATCATGCGCAATGAACAAATAGGCAATACCCAAATCGCGTTGCAAATCTTCAAGAAGATTAATGATTTGTGCTTGAACAGATACATCCAATGCAGAAACAGGCTCATCACATATGATGAGTTTTGGCTCCATTGATAATGCTCTTGCAATACCCACTCGTTGTCTTTGACCACCAGATAACTCATGCGGATAACGATTGCTCATATAAGGATATAATCCAACCTTAACAAGCAGCTCACTGATCCGCTGAGAGCGTTTTTCGGCATCTGATTCAATATTATGAACCTTAAGTGGCTCTTCCAGAATTTCTCCAATTGTCATACGTGGATTAAGAGAGGAGAACGGATCTTGGAAAATAACCTGCATATCTTGACGTACAAGCGCAATAGAATTTTTGTTCAATGATATATTATCAAACATTATCTCTCCGCCAGTTGGATCATTTAGGTGCAAAATTGCTCTACCAACTGAGGTCTTTCCACAACCAGATTCACCTACAAGTCCAACAGTCTCACCTGGATAAATATCAAAAGACACGTCATCAACAGCCTTCACGCTTCCATTATAAGAGCTAAACCACCCTGTTCTAAAAGAAACGGCAAATTCCTGTTTTAAAGAAGTCACACTCAATAAGGGTTCGCCTGACTTGTCGACAGTAGAAGAACCCTGAACAGAAACATTTCTTTCATAAATCAATGCGCCGTTTTTCAGTGCTTTTTCACTTAAAGCACAGGCTGTCTCATGTCGTGCAGATCCTTTAGTTTTTTCTAAAACCTGCTCTGCTTGAGAACAGGAATCCTGCGCCATTGGACATCTTGCGTAAAAACGACACCCTGTTGGCGGGTTCATAAGGTTTGGTGGCAATCCATCGATAGTAGCTAGTCTACCACCGCGCGGTTTGTCCATTCTTGGAACAGAACGAAGCAATCCGATTGAGTAGGGATGTGCTGGTTTAGCAAAGATATCTGAAGCAGTACCTTTTTCAATAATCTGGGCAGCATACATCACATTCACATTATCAGCATAAGCTGCAACAACACCAAGATTATGCGTTATCATTATAACAGCAATACCAAGACGCTGACTAATATCTTTCAGTAGTTCAAGGATTTGTGCTTGTATAGTTACATCAAGAGCTGTCGTAGGCTCATCTGCAATGATCAGATCTGGCTCACACGCAAGACCAATGGCAATCATCACGCGCTGACGCATTCCGCCTGAAAATTGATGCGGATATTGTGGAAGCCTATTTTTGGGCTCAGGAATACCAACCATTGCCATCAGCTCAATCGCTCGCTCTTCAGCTTGCTCTTCTGTCATGCTAAGATGGGTTATGAGGGGTTCTTTAATTTGATCTCCAATGGTCAACACTGGGTTCAAACTTGTCATAGGTTCCTGAAAAATCATTGAAATACGTCTGCCACGCAGACGGCGCATTTCGCTCATAGGAATGCGAGATATATCAATGCCATCAAACAATACATGATCAGCTGTGATTGTTGCTACTCTCTCTGACAATAAACGCATCAAAGATAATGCAGAAACAGATTTGCCACAGCCGGATTCGCCAACCACCGCCAGAAATTCGCCCCTGCGAACCTGGTAGCTTATGTCATCAACAGCCCTCACGATGCCATTTTTCATTCTAAATTCAACACGAAGATTTTTTACATCGAGCAAAATATCATCACTGAATAACGGTTCAGTCTTTTTTGAATTTTGTTTATTTACTGCCATGATAAAATGTGTCCAATATTTAAGAAAACCCGAAACCCAAAAGGGTTCCGGGGCATTATTTTCATTTAGTTAAGGTCTACTCGTCTAACCAAATACCACGATAAGTGTTATTTAGAATATGTGACGGAGCAATCGTGAAGCCTTTAATTTTTGAGTCAAGAGCTAACACACGTCCCAAGAATGCCACTGGTAAGATGTAGCTATCATTTAGAACTTTCTTTTCAAATTCAATTGAAAGTGCTTTACGCTTTTCAAAATCTAGCTCGCCCTTTTGTGCATTATAGAGGTCGTCTAACTCTCTATCGATATAGTTCGAGTAGTTAGAACCAGTTTGATCATCTGATAGAAACTTAAATAGCATCAAAGATGGATCAGGAAGGAATGATGGTGCCCAGTCAATCGTTGCATCAAATCCACCTTCATTACGAATAGTAACGAATTTAGAAGTTGGGTTCGAAATCATTTCTGGGTTCATACCACATTTTTTCCACTCAGATATCATCCAAATAGCCATATGATCATATGGATGAGAAACGGCTCTGTTGGAATAAGTGAATTTCAGACCTTCATACCCTGCCTCTTTAAGCAGCGCCATTGCCTTTTTCTTTTCTGCATCACCGTCAGTTCTGTATCCTGTTACTGTGGCAAGATCTTCAGCAGCCATAGCATATGGTGAACCAGGCAAAGTCAAACCAGCTGGTGTTTCACTTGTAAAAGTAATTTTTGCAAGCTGCTTCAGACCATTATTTCTATCTAAACACATTTGAACCGCTTGACGTACACGCTTATCTTGGAACGCCTCTGATTCTGAATTAAGAGATACAAGGAACAAAGTCATCCAACCATGCGGACCAACTAGGTTAATCTTATCACCAAGGCCTTCTTTTAGTGTGGTGCGCTCTGCAGGAGCTGTGCCGCGCCATTCAGCCATAATCTGGCCACCTAACATAGGCTCAGTAATACCAGAGATTTTATACCCAACTGTTCCATCAAGACAGTTATCATCATGATGGAAATCTTCATAACGCTCTGTTATCCAAGCTTCACCAGGCTTATATTCTTTTAGCTTATAAGGACCTGTTCCATTAATATTTTTTATAGGGAACTTTGGATCTGCATCTAGATCTTTTTTAGAATAGATTGCATTAAACGGAGAAGCAAAACCTGCCTCCATAAATGCATTTGGCGCACTTAAATTAAAGATAACAGTGTGATCATCTGGTGTCTCAATGCTAGAAATATCAGCCATCAGCGCTTTACGTGGTGATGCCACACCCTCTGGAGGGTTTTTGATTCTTTCATAAGACGCTTTTACATCTGCAGATGTCATTGGTGTACCATCATGGAATTTCACACCTTTATGAAGATTAAAAGTAAACTTCAATCCATCATCAGATACTGTCCAGCTATCGGCTAAATCGCCTTCCATATTTGGAAAATTTTCCCAATCGAATGTGAGTAATGTTGAATAATGCTGTGCTACATAGTGCTGAACAGCATAAGAATTGTTCCCATGTAGGTCGAACATTGGTGGTTCAGCTTTGACACCATATACTAGTGTTCCCCCTTGCTTGGGACATGCGCTGTGTGAGCCCGCATGTGCACTGGATGCTGCAACGACTCCGAGAACCGTAGCAGACAATACAGCCGCTTTTAGAAATAATCGCATAGTTTTCCTCCAATTTAACTGTGTAATTTTTCACGATATTTGATTAAATATCAAAACATGAAGTAAAGGTGAATACAATGAATAATTAATAAATATTGCTTAATAGTTTAAATATATTTTAAAATAAATGAAAAATTAACTTTTTCAGCCCCGTAATTATAATTAGTCAGACAAAAAGGGGGTCAATTTTTCCATATCAATTTCAGTTCCAAGACCTACGCCCTGTGGCACTCTTATTTGCCCTTTTTCTATAATAAGGCTATTTGAAACAGGGTCTATTGTAAGATATTGATTGGTAATGCTGACGTCCCAATTAATATTGGGAACTAGACAAGATAATATGGCAACAGCACTGCTGCTAATGCTTGTCTCAGCTACTTTTCCTGCCAAATTAATATTTAACCCAAGTGAATGCGCGTGCTTTGCGGCATCCAATACAGCTAACATACCACCAAGTTTGATAGTTTTAAGACTACATCCCTCAACTGCTGAGGCGGCAACTAATTCTGAAATATCTGATAGGCTATGCACGCCTTCATCTGCCCCAAGGGGAACGGAACTAAAAGAGGCTACTTCCTTAATATAGACTACATCATGTGCTGGTACTGGTTGCTCGAAAAAATCAATCCCTGATTCTTTTGCTGCTTTAGCGAATACAACTGCTTCTGGAATAGCATATCCTTCATTTGCATCCGCTGAAATAAACGCAGTATTACCAAGGGCTTTTCTAATTGAATGGCATCTTTTCAAATCTAACTCTGGCGAGTTAGAGCCTACTTTAATTTTAAAGGCCTGAAATCCTTCTTCTTGTTTTACCTTGGCACGCTCAATTTCTTCTTCCAAAGTGCCCCCTGCAATCATCGTCAGCGCCCGTGTTGATTGCCGTTTTGCGCCACCCAATAACTCAACTAACGAGCAGTTATTAGTTCTTGCAAATAAATCTAACATTGCCATTTCAATTGCTGAGATAGCACCTTCATTACCATATAATGGAGTATTTATGAGCGTTTTAATATCCTGTAAATTTGAAATAGAGGCACCAATCATTGCTGATTTAACAAAATGGGCTGCTGCTGCCATTCCTTGTACAAATTCACCTGTCATTGTTGGCGCAGATGAGGCTTCCCCCCAACCAATATAACCATTACTGCCTATAATTTTTATTATAAGATTATCAGCAGTGTTTACCGTGACACCTGCC
>ERZ887830.434-NODE-434-length-26687-cov-14.498949_pt1 | contig 26687 bp, 33 predicted proteins | sample MGYA00521101_ERZ887830 | MGnify/ENA primary metagenome ERZ887830 (study PRJEB32303, sample SAMEA104408592) | aquatic metagenome | biome: Marine water; feature: Pelagic; material: water | place: Baltic Sea | collected 2014-06-05T16:38:00 | depth 1,762 m ... | reverse complement strand
AATTAGAGATTTATAAATAATTAAACACGGTTCTGTGGTGAAATGGATATCACTTCTGACTACGGATCAGACGTTTAGGGTTCGAATCCTTACAGAACCGCCAACACTATTTTAACTTATTATCATCACGATAAAATCTTGGGTCTAAATCATTACAAACGATATCATTGATAATTAATTCTGGCTTATCAAAATCACACCCCGTAATTACTTTTTCCAAAGGCGTATCTTGTACTATTTTTTTTGCTTCTTGAATTGAATTAGCTTCTATTTTGATTTCAAAATTATAAGATTTGCTTAATTTTAATGTAAAGTTTCTCATTTTTAATTCTCCTAATATAATATTAAATAAATTTAATCGTAAAATATAGTTAAGAAGAAAATTGGTATATTGTATATATTATGCCAATTTATTAATAAAGCATGTTGATTTTAAAAGGAAAAAAGAAAAGTAAAATAATAATTCTTTAAAAAATTAATTTATAATGCGACTAAATGTATTTAGAAGTTAAGTTTTTAAATTGTCAATAAGTCTGGTGTTCAGAATATAAAAAGCCATAAACAGTCTAGAATTTTTTACTTTGCCATTCATAGACATATCTTCAACTGATCTAAACTCGCAGTACTCAAATTTCTTAATTTGATCAATAGTCTCTTTTATGAAGCTATTTAGTTTTTGATTGGCATCTTGGATTTCGGTCTCAGGATCAAAATTCGAAATAAATTTATTCATAGTGTTAATGAAATTAATATATATTTCCCTATTAGGTTTGTTGATGAGCTTATTCCTTGATGAAAGTGCTAAACCATCTTGGTCTCTGACAGTTTCTACTCCGTAGATTTGAATATCAGAAAAACTTTTATCAATTAATTTTTCAATTATTTTAAATTGCTGATAATCTTTTAACCCAAAATATACTTTATTTGGAGAAGCGAGATTTAAAAGTTCATTCACTACAGTTATCACTCCATCAAAATGTCCAGGCCTGTGCAAATCACATAAAATATTTTTGTAAAAAGAATTTTTGATAGACTGGAAGTCTTCAGGGTAAATTTCTTTTTGATCTGGTTCAAAAACTATATCCACGTTATTTTTAATAGCATAATCGTAATCACTGCCTTTATTAGTAGGATATGAAGATAAATCATCTTTATTATTAAATTGCTTGGGATTAATAAATATACTTACGATCGTCTTATCATTGTGCTCTTTAGAAGATTTTATCAAAGCCCCATGACCATCGTGTAATGCGCCCATAGTGGGAATCATTCCAATTGAACGATTTTCAGACTTATATTGATTAATATAGTTTTTTAAATTATTTATATCTTTAATTATGAGCATATTTGATAATAGTGATTGACTTAATATCAATAATTGTTAAATGTAAAAACCTATTTTTTAAAGGAAGTACAGTAATATGAAAAGAACTTATCAACCAAGCCAACTTGTCAGAAAAAGACGTCATGGATTTAGATCTAGAATGTCTACTGTAGGCGGTAGAAGAGTGATTAATGCAAGAAGAGCTAAAGGCAGAACTAAACTGTCTGCTTAATTTTTGAGACTACCCACTTTAAACAAATCCTCTGAATTTCAAAAAGTAAAAAAAACAGGAAAATTTTACCCCTCTAAGTCGTTTAATGGCTATTTTTTGTATGACAGTGAAATATCCGAAAATATATATGGGATTGTAGTAAGTAAAAGAGTAGGAAATGCCGTTAAAAGAAATCAAACAAAAAGAAGAGTTCGTGAGGCAATTCGTAACTCTTTAGTTGTAAAATCAACTAAAAAGCTAAAATTAGTCCTAATTATGAAAAAAAATGTTTTAGATCTAGCATTTATTGATTTAAAAAGTGATATTGATAAATTCTTAACTAAAGCAAATGAAATATATAAATAAAATTTTAACAGTTATCCTTTTATCATTTGTAAAAGCTTATCAATTATTTATATCACCTCTTTTACCAAAAACATGCAGACACCTACCAACATGTAGTGAGTACACAGTTGAAGCTATTAAAACGCTCGGACCTTTAAGAGGAAGTTTAAAATCTATAGTAAGAATTTTAAAGTGTAATCCTTTAGGCAGTCATGGCTATGATCCTGTTATAAAAAGAAAGTAGAAAATGGAAAATCAAAAAAATTTATTTTTAGCAATCGCAATTTCAATGGCAATAATATTTGGCTTTCAATTCATAATGCCTCAACCTGATCCAATAGAAAGAAGTGCAAATGATACTAATGCAGAAACGGGTATTGATCTTTCCCAAACAACACCTCAAACTATTGTAACATTCGAAGACAAAGAAAAAGTTCTGTCAACTTCTAAAAGAGTAACTTTTAACAATGGTAAAATTTCAGGATCAATTAATCTATCAGGAGCTATAATTGACGACTTAGTCCTTTTAGAATATCGAAAATTACTAGATATAAACTCTGAAAAAATTAATTTTTTAAATCCTGTAGGAACAAAGGATTCTTATTCTCTTGATACTGGATGGGTAACAACAGATACCAATATACATTTACCTGACTCTTCCTCATTATGGTCCTCATCGGGCAGTTACCTTGATGGAAAAAACTCTGTGACATTGTCTTGGTCTAATGATCAAAATATGATTTTTGAAAAAACAATTTCTCTTGATGAGAACTACTTATTTCAAGTTGAACAAAAAATTATTAATAAATCTGAATTAATGTTTGAAGCTTTTCCTTACGGTCTTTCAAAAAGAAAAGGCGAACCTGAAATGCAAGAATTTTTTATTCTTCACGAAGGGCCTATGTCAGTCACTGATAGTGTCTTAAAAGAATATAGCTATGAAGATTTAAGAGAAGATAAGAAAATAAAATTTTCAAGCTTGGGTGGCTGGATAGGAATAACTGATAAATATTGGCAAACGGCAATTATTCCAGATCAAAATGAAGCAATCCAACAAACGTTTAGTTATAACTCTGCAAATAATGAAGACTCGTATCAAACTGATGTTGTAGGCTCAAAAATTAGTGTTGGAAGCAACAGTCAAGTTAGTCATAATTTTAAATTATTTGCTGGGCCGAAAATAGTTAAAGTTATTGATGGATATATGGAGGAGTTTGGAATTAAAGAATTTGATCGTTCTGTTGATTTTGGTTGGTTGTATTTTTTAACTAAGCCGATCTTTAATGTTCTTATTTTTATTCATGGGTATGTCGGAAACTTTGGCTATGCCATTATGCTTTTCACATTATTAATGAGAATTTGTTTTTTTCCTTTAGCTCAACAATCATTTAAGTCCATGGCAAAAATGAAAAAATTAGCACCTGAAATGAAGAGATTAAAGGAACAATACGGAGATGATAAATCTGGCCTTCAAAAAGAAATGATGGCACTTTATAAAAAAGAAAAAGCTAACCCTATTGCAGGGTGTCTTCCAATTCTACTCCAGATACCTGTCTTCTTCGCACTCTACAAAGTTTTATTTGTGACTATTGAAATGAGGCATGCGCCATTTATAGGCTGGATACATGACTTATCAGCTCCTGATCCACTAGGACTTCTAACTGCTTTTGGGCTTTTTGATTGGAATGTCCCAGGTCTTCTTCAAATATTAAATGTTGGAATATGGCCAATACTTATGGGTATATCAATGTTTTTACAGCAAAAACTCAACCCACAACCTGTCGACAAAGTTCAAGCTAAAATTTTTATGTTCTTACCAATTGTCTTTACATTTGTATTAGGTGGATTTGCAGCTGGATTGGTAATTTATTGGACAACAAACAATGTTCTATCTATGGCTCAACAGTACGTAATACAAAGACAAGTTAATAAATCAAGCTGATATGAGCAATGTTGCTAGTTTTTTCAAACAGCCAACTAAATTTGTTTTAAGTGCAGTTCAAAAAGCACAATATCCAAATATTGCTTTTCCTGAAATTGCTTTTATAGGAAGATCCAATGTTGGTAAATCAAGCCTGATTAATGCTTTGTTTACAAAAAAAATAGCATTAACTAGTAATACTCCTGGAAAAACTAGGCAAATTAATTTTTTTAATCACTCTGATAAATTGATGGTGGTTGATCTACCTGGTTATGGTTATGCAAAAGTTTCAAAGAAAGAAGCTGGAGAAATTTCTCAACTCGTTTCAAACTATCTATCATCACGATTAAGTCTCAAGAAATTATTTGTACTTATTGATAATACTCTTGGTCCAAAAGATATAGATTTAGAAATATTAGAATATATGGAATCTATCAAAGATAGAATTGTTATTATATTTACTAAAAAAGATAAAAAAATTAAAGAGACTTCTGAAAAAACTGAAAAACTTAAAAATAATTATGAAAATTTTACCATCAGTTCAAAAAATAATGATGGCATTTTTGATGTTCAAAAAATAATCTATAACATTCTATAAATTTAAATTTTTATTTTCTTTCTTTTTAACTTGAGAAGAATTACTTTATATCTCGATGGAACATATAAAAAATTGGGTTTTTGACCTAGACAATACATTGTATAAAGCTGAATGCGGCCTATTTGACAAAGTACATATTTTAATGGGTAAATTTATAGAAGAGAAACTTGGTATTGACTCAGGTTCAGCTCAAGCACTTAGGACACAATACTACCATAAATACGGTACAACTCTGAGAGGACTGATGTCTGAACATCAAATTGATCCAGATGAATACCTAGAGTATGTCCATCAGATAAATTATGATGTTGTCTTACCTAATGAAGAACTAGCAAAAACTATAAAAAATTTAAATGGTAAAAAGTATATATTCACAAATGCAAATCTTGGTCATGCTGAAAGAGTTCTTGATAAATTAAAAATGAACGGTGTTTTTGATGGATACTTTGATATTTCTGAAAGTGATTATTTACCAAAACCTCATATGCCTATTTATGATGCATTTCAAAAGAAATTTAATTTACCAAATAATGAAACTGCAATGTTTGAGGATTTACATATTAATCTTAAGTGTCCTCATGAGCTTGGATGGACGACTGTTTGGATAACTAATAATTTGGAATACAATCTCAATAGAGATATTAAAGCTCAAAACGATATTGAAAAAATCATGAAAGAAAAAGATTACATTGATCATTCAACTGACCAATTGGAAAATTTTTTAAATACCGTATAATAGTTAAATTATGAGTAGCAAAGAAATAATTGAAAATCTCTGGGAGCAAAAGGATACGATTGACTTTATTAAGGATAGTAATGCCAAAGATGCTGTAGATTCTATTTTAGATCAGCTAGATGGTGGAACTATTAGAGTTTGTGAAAAGATTGAAGATCAATGGAATGTTAACCAATGGATTAAGAAAGCTATTCTCTTAAGTTTCAAAACAAAAGACATGGCCCTTATTAAAGGTGGTCCTTCATTTGGTAAAGATGACAGTTATTGGTGGGATAAAATACCATCTAAATTTGAAAGTTGGGGGGAAGCTGAGTTTAAAAACGCTGGATTTAGAGCTGTTCCTAACTGCATCGTCAGGCGTTCTGCTTTTATAGCAAAAAGTGCTGTTTTAATGCCTTGCTTTGTTAATTTAGGAGCTTATGTAGATGAAGGCACAATGATCGATACGTGGTCTACTGTAGGTTCTTGCGCTCAAATCGGCAAAAACTGTCATATTTCTGGTGGCGCTGGTATAGGCGGTGTTCTTGAGCCACTTCAGGCAAATCCTGTCGTTATTGAAGATAATTGTTTTATTGGAGCTCGTTCCGAAGTTGCTGAAGGAGTTATAGTAGGTGAAGGTTCTGTTCTTTCCATGGGAGTTTTCATAGGTGCTTCCACCAAAATTTTAGATAGGGAAACCGGCGAGATTTTTATGGGTCAAGTTCCACCATACTCAGTAGTTGTTCCTGGAAGTATGCCCTCTTCAAAAGGTAATGTTTCTCTTTACTGTGCTGTGATTGTTAAAACTGTTGATGAGAAAACAAGATCCAAAACTTCAGTTAACGAACTTTTAAGAGATTAAAATGATTGAAACTATTGAACTAGCTAAAAAGCTAATAGCTTTTGAATCTGTAACACCTGCTAAACAGGATATTTTTGATTATCTTATTAAATTATTTCAAGATCAAGGATTTGAGACTAAGCAATTAAATTTTAATGGTGATGGGAGCTATGAAGTAATCAATCTGTTTGCAACTTATGGAATGTCTAACGCAGGATCAAACGCAAAGCATTTTAACTTTGCTTGTCATGTAGATGTTGTGCCTCCTGGCAATATTGAAGACTGGACTGAAAATCCATTTAGTCCCACCATAAAAGATGGCTACCTATACGGGAGAGGATCAGAGGATATGAAAGGTTGTACTGCTGCTTCCATTGTCAGCGTATTTAATTTTATAAAAAATAATAAAGATTTTAATGGAACAATTAGTTTTATTATTACTGGTGATGAGGAAGCCGATTCAATTAATGGTGTCGATAAAGTTGTTGATTGGATATCTGCTCAAGGTATTAGAATAGATGGTTCAATCGCAACAGAGTCCTCTTCTAACAAAATTTTAGGTGACCAAATTAAAGTTGGGCGAAAAGGTGCCGTTGATATTCATATTGAATTAATTGGGAAACAAGGCCATGCAGCATATCCGCAATTTGCAAAAAATCCTGTTCATGGCATTTCTAAAATAATTAATTTCTTTGATCAGTATGAGTTAGATGAGGGAACTGAATTTTATGAACAATCCAGTATTCAATTTACACAACTAAACCTCAATAATAAGGCTAAAAATGTAATACCAGAGAGACTTAAAGTTGTTGCAGATATGCGCTTCAATGATTTATGGAACAAAGAAAGAATTGAAAATTTCATCGATGAAAATGTTAGTCGAATTTGTGTTGAAAATGGGCTTACACATAAGACAAAATTAATTTTTAGAGGTCTTCCTTTTCATAGCTTCGATAGTCCTTTTACAAAAAATTGTGTAAAAGCCATAAAAGATGTAACGGGAATAGATGCAAAACAAGATACTGGTGGAGGGACTTCAGATGCTCGTTTTCTTCAAAGAATTTGTCCAGTGTTTGAATTTGGAACAATAAATAAAACTCTTCATAAAGTAGATGAATGTGTGTCTATTGAAGATCTAAAGACAACCGAGAAAATATATTACAAAACATTAGAAAATTTTTTTAGTTAATGAATTTAGGGGATACTATTCCTAATATAGTTTTAAAAAGCACTTCAAAGGATGAGATTATTGACTTTGATTTACATAAAAATTTTAAGGATAGAAATGTATTAATGATATGTGTACCTGGCGCATATACATCAACTTGTCATAATAAGCACCTGCCTCCTTATATTGAAAATTCTAATTTTTTGAAAAAAGAAAAAAACATTGATGATATATATTGTGTGAGCGTTAATGACCCATATGTTATGCAACAGTGGTCTATTTCTTTGAAGGCTATGGGAATTATTTTTCTATCTGATGGTAACGCTGAATTTGCAAAAGAAATTCAATTACTAAAGCCATATAAACACAACTTAATGGGAATGAGACTAAAAAGGAGTGTTATTAGAATTGAAGACTTAATAATTAAAAAAATAATCACTGACGAAAGTGGATTATTAGAGACTAGTTACGAAGAAATTTTAAAGAATCTCTAGATATTCAATTACCTTATTTTCCTTTAAGAAACTTCTAGCAAATGTTAATGAGTTAGAACTATAATTCATATGTTTTTCTTTATTCGTAATTAATTCTTTCATCGCATTGTAGAGTTGTTCAATATTTTTTTCTTGTATCACTAAACCTGTCTCATTTTTGATAATTGACTCTTGTGTTCCCCCGCTTGAAGATACAATACACGGAAGGCCATAAGCTGAAGCCTCAACATTAGCAATTCCAAAGCCTTCAATACTATTACCATCTAAAAATGTAGGCATTACATGGATTTTGGATTGTTCTAAAATTTTACCTCTCTCTTCACCTATAAAAAAATCTACTTGATTTTGCAGCGAATATTTTAAAACTTCACTTTTAAGTCGACTTAACTCATCGCCTTCTCCTAAAATAGCATACTTGCTTACTATATTATCAGTGTCTCTAAGTTTTTTTAATGCTTGCAAAATTAATTGATGCCCCTTTCTTCTTTCTAAACGACCAATTGTACAAAAATCATATTTTTTATTCTTATCATCAGACTTTTGAATACTAGAAATAAAAGCTGGATATATAACTTTAGAGTTTTTAATTTTAAAACTAACATATTTTTTTTGAAATAATAATTTCGTTGCATTGGAGTTAAAAATAATACTCTTAGCTTTTGACATATTTTTCATCACTCGGTCTCTATTTTTATCTTTGAGTATTTCATTGCCATGCACTAGACATACAAATTTTTCAGATTGATGTGTTGAGTCGACGTGCTCTAGAGACTTCCAGCTATCAAAAAATATTAAATCAAAATTTTCAGTCGCTAAAAGATGATTAATATAATTAGCTTTTTTAAGTTTTCTAAAATATTTAATTTGGCCAAATCGAAAAATGATATAATTATTTTTATCATCAAAATCATTGGAAGGACTTTTACTTTTATCAGAAACTACAAAGACAGTGTGTTTAGCTTTTGATGCCTCAATTGCTATACTTCCCATGACGTGTTCTATTCCGCCTAAATCAGGAGGGAAACATTGTGTGGCTATCAAAATCTTCAATACAAAACCTCTTTTAAAAATAAACCTTTAGCTAGAGCTGTTTGACCAGCCAATTTTCTATCTTTCTTTTCAAATAATATACTAATCCACTCTAAATCTTGTTTCTCTAGGCCTATTTCAATCAGAGATCCAACCATAATACGAATTTGTTGATAAAGAAATGATTTTGCCTCAAACTCTAAAGTAATCATGTCTCCTTGTTCTTTATTAATTACAATTTTATCAAGTGTTTTTATCGGTGTCTTTGCCTGACAGCCACTTGCTCTAAAACTTGTGAAATCATGAGTACCAGTTAAATAATCTGCAGCTTTATTCATTAATTCTATATTTAATTTCTTGTTGACATGAAGAGAGTGCCTGAAATCTATTGCTGATGGTACTGGTCTATTTAATATTTTATAAACATAAATTTTATGATGTGCGTTATGCCTTGCGTGAAAGTTATCTGATACAATTTCAACATTAACTATCTTGATATTATCATTTGATAAATGAAAATTGATTCCATGTAAAATTTGATATAAGTCAGTTTTATTTTCTAATGTAAAATTCGCACACTGACCTAGTGCGTGAACTCCCGCATCAGTTCTACCCGCACCATATATTGTAATTTTCTGACCTGAAAAAGCATAAATAGCTTTTTCAATTTGTCCCTGAACGGAAATAGCATTTGTTTGACTTTGCCATCCGCTGTATTTAGATCCTTCGTATTCGATTAAAATTTTAAAATTAGGCAATTATTTTTTTTCCGGTGAAAAAGTTTTTGTGACCGAGAAGAAATTCTTTAGCATTAGATTTCGGCTTACCTTCTACTTGTATTTCTTCAATCTGAATACTACCTTCTCCGCATGCAATAGTGAGTTCATCACTAATAATTGTTCCTGGCTCATCCTTATCGTCTCTAATCTTTGCTTTTAAAACCTTATATCTCTTTCCTTCAAATTTAAACCACATCGAAGGATATGGATAAAACGCTTTAATTTTTTGGTTAATTGTGTAGCTAGAAAGTGACCAATTAATTTCACACTCTTGTTTCTTAATTTTATTAGCATAGCTAGCTTGAGTTGCGTCTTGCTCTACAAGAGGTATTAATCCTTTAAAATAATCTTTTAAAACTTGATAGAGAAGAGAGCAAGAATCTATACTTATAATGTCAATTAGATCCTTAGCATTCATTGAAGGTTTTATCTGAATTTCTTTAGTCTTCAGTATTGGTCCTTCATCCAACTTATGATTCATTTTCATTATCGTAATGCCTGTTTTTGAGTCATTATTTTCAATGGCTCTTTGGACAGGGGCTGCCCCTCTCCATGCTGGAAGTAATGAAGCATGAATATTAATGAAACCAAATAAAGGAATGTCGAGCCAGGATTGGGGAATAATTTTTCCAAATGCAAAAAGTATTGCTATGTCAGGCTTTAAATTTCGAAACTCTTCTAAACTATTACTATCGATCAATTTTGGAGTAAATACTGGAAGCAATTGAGTTTCAGCCCAATCATGTACAGGAGTTTTGATCATTTTCATGCCCCTAGATTTTTTTTTAGGCTCCTGAGTATAAATACCAACAATTTCATAACCACCAAGGTAAAGTGTTTTTAAAGGAGGTAAGCTAAAATCAGGCGTACCGAAAAATACTATTTTTTTATTTTTATTACTCACTTTGGTTTAATTCTTTTTTATATTTTTTCATTTTTCTTATTATAACATCCCTTTTTAACCGACTTAAATGGTCTATGAATAAAATTCCATTAATATGGTCAAGCTCGTGCTGTATAATTCGAGATGTAAAATCATTTGAAGTTAACTTTTGTTTTTTATTATCAATATCCAAATATTCAACCGTAATTTCATCAGGTCTTTCTAGTTCTGCGTAATGACCTGGGAAAGATAGGCAACCTTCCTCGTAAACTGATAAAGATTTTTTTATACTAGTAATAATTGGATTGATCATGGCTATTGGTTTTTTTATTTCTTCCCTTGCTCCTGCGTCGAAAACAAATATTCTTTTGTTAATACCCACTTGTGGTGCGGCAAGACCTACTCCATTTGCTTCATACATAGTTTCGAACATCTCTTTAATTAATTGTCTATGATGCTCATCGACTTGTTCAAGCTGTTCGCATGTTTGTCTAAGGATTGGATCTGGAGCAAAAACTATTTTAAGCATTATAATTAATAATATGTTAAATTCTTATACGATGAAAAACATTAATGTCAAAATTTTTGATCATTTAGAGTGTAAATTAAAGCCTAATCAAAAAATTACACTACCTTTATTAGTTTCGGAAGGCAAAGTTATAGAAAAATGGATTGATTATAACGGACATATGAATATGGCTTATTATGTTCAATGCTTTGAGGAGTCTTGTGATTATATTTTAGAGTTATTAGAACTCGGGCATAAGTATGCACTAGAAGAAAAAAAAGGGGTTTTTGTCATTAAATGTAAGATTGACTACAGAGAAGAAATTACTTTAAATGAAAAATTTAAAATTTATGTAAGTACTATGAATATTGAGGGTAAAAAATTAATTTTGGATTTAACTATGTTAAATGTTGATGACAAAGTTATTGCTAACTACCACATATTAAATCTAAATGTAGATTTAATAACAAAAAAATCTTGCAATTTTTCAAACTCTATTCTTGATACTTATCAAATTTAAAGATTTTTTCTGGACTCTAAAGCTGCGCCTAAAGTATTATCGTCTAGATAGTGGATTTCACTTCCAACAGGCACACCATAGGCTAATTGAGTTATTTTAATATTAGATTGCTCAAAAAAATCTTTTATGACAAGTGCCGTAGTTTGACCTTCTATCGTTGCGCTTAAAGCTAAAATAATTTCATCAACACTATTTTTTTCTAGACGCTCTTTTATTTGATTTAGTCTTAAGTCTTGTTCTGTAAATCCTTTAGCTGCAGATAAAAGCCCACCAATTACTTGATAATGACCTTTAAAAAAACCCGAACGCTCAAATGCCCACACATCAGCCATATCCTCAACAATACAAATAGTTTTAGAATGTCTTTCCTGGTTAGAGCAAATTTTACATGGAGATTGCATATCTAAAATTCCACAATTTTCACATTTTTTAATTGAAGATGCTGTTAAACTTAAACTTTCACTAAAGGGAAGCATTAAATCTTGCTTATTTTTAATTAAATACAAAGCAATTCTCTGCGCTGATTTATTGCCAATACCTGGCAATCTAGCAATCAAGTTAATTAGTTTTTGTAATTCGTCTTGTGGCAAATCAAAAAGGTAATTTCATACCAGGTGGGAGAGGCAAGCCTCCTGTTACTTTTTTCATTTCTTCTGCAGACATTTCATCAACTTTTTCTTTAGCATTATTTAATGCTGCTTTTATTAAATCTTCTAATACGTCTTTTTCATCTTCTTTCAAAAGACTAGGGTCAATATTGATAGATTGAACTTGATGTTTACCATTCATTATAATTGAAACTAAGCCTCCGCCAGCATTTGCCTCAACCGTCTTACTTTCTAATTCTTTTTGAACTTCTTGCATTTTACTTTGCATTTCTTGGACTTTTTTCATCATATTGCCCATATTACCCATCATTTTCATTATTCCTTTCGATTTCTTCTATGTCTAATATCTTTGCATTAGGAAATTTAGCAAGAACTTTTTTAAATTCTTCTGTATCCATCTCTTTTTGGATAAGCTCTTGTTTGCGAATTTCTTTTAAATCTTGTAATAAAGTGACTGAATCTATTTCAATTAGTGTTAATTGGAATTGATCTTTAAGATTTGCATTCAACTCACTATATCCTGGAAAGTCATTTTTTTTAGCATGCATCTTAAGGATTTTTTCATCTTTGTTAAATATTACTATCTCACAGTTTTCTAATATTATACTTGCCATTAGTGGTGAAAATTCATTTCCATAAAATTGGAAAAAATCTTCATGTAGTTTTATTCTTTCTTGGATAGTAATTGACACATCATTTTTTGTCTTAACCTCTAAATCCTCAATTTTTATAGTTTTTTTTTTCGTTTTTTCCTCATCAAAAGTAACATTTATTTCAGACTTTTTTTTTTCGACTTGAACTTCATTAGAATTACCATGAATTAGAAAACAGCTTCGTAGTAAAACCATTTCCAAAGTTAAATGTGGATTTGGAGAGATCTTTATTTCTTCATAACCTTTCATTAAGCTTTGCCAAAAAATATTTAATTGGCCTTCATCTACATTGTCGACGGAAGTAGCAAAGTTTTTATCTTCTTCTGATAAAAAATTATCGTTGAGTAGTTCAGAATTAATTTTTATTTTTAATGACCAATTAATTACACCCATTAATTCTTCAATAACTTTACTGGTTTCTGTTCCACGTTCGTACATATCTTTTAGAATAATCAATATATTATTCAGTTGGTTGTTAATCACATTAAGAGCTAAATCATAAATATCTGATCTTCTTGCAAAGCCAAGCATATTTACAATGTCATGATCTTCGATGATTTGATTTATTTTAAAAATATTAGCTTGGTCTAATATACTTAAACTATCTCTTACAGAACCATCTCCTGCTTTAATGATCATATAAAGTGCCTCATCGGTAATTTCAATTTTTTCAAGACTTATAATTTTTTTTAAAAAATCAAACATAGTTAATTTGTCAACTCTTCTTAAATCAAATTTTTGACATCGAGATAAAATTGTTATGGGAACTTTTGAAATTTCAGTAGTAGCAAATATAAATTTTGAATGCTGAGGTGGCTCCTCAAGTGTTTTTAAAAGAGCGTTAAAAGCGCTCTTTGACAACATATGAACTTCATCAATGATATAGACTTTGTATTTTCCCATCACTGGGCTGTATTTCACATTTTCAATTATCTCCCTTGCATTATCAACACTCGTATTTGAGGCTGCATCAATTTCCAAGACATCGGGGTGACGATCTTCTGCTATTGCCAGTGACTGATCACATTGATCAAGTAAAGGATTTTTATCTTTGTCAAAAGCTGTACAATTTAACATCTTAGCAACAATTCTTGCGGTTGTTGTTTTGCCGACACCTCTTATGCCAGTAAAAATATAAGCGTTAGGTATCTTATCTAATTGAATAGATTTCTTAATAGTTTCAACAAGATATTCTTGGCCAATTAAATCTTTAAAGTCATTTGGTCTATATTTAAGAGCTAAGACATTTGAGTTTTTTTTATTCATTTGTAAATTTTTAAGAGAATTACACGACCCAAAATTTCATGTTACAGCTGCTTTCTTTCGAACCTGACCGAATTGGCACAAAAGTTTGCCCATGTAATTCTCAACATAGTTTATAGCAGTTCTTTTAGAAATATAAAATTATTGTCTTGATCTATATAAAGATTTTTCAAAAACGCCCAAATTCTTAACTTTTGAACAATAATGATTTAAATCGTCTAAAGCCAACTTGGTATTATGCTGGCTGGGATGTCCTTCGATTTCACAATAAAATTCAGTAATCGTAAATTGTTCTCCATAATTATAACTTTCTAACTTTATCATATTAACATTATTTGTAGCAAAGCCGCCCATGACTTTGAAAAGCGAACCAGGGGTATTCTTAACAGAAAAAAGGAAAGCAGATATATAATTTTTTTTTTCATCGTAAGAATTATTGGGCTCTTGGGACATAATAAAGAAACGTGTAATATTGTTAATTGAGTTAGCGAAATTATCATCAACGATTTTCAAAGAATAGATATCTGCAGCTAATTTTGATGCTATAGCAGCTGTATCAAGTATGTTGGATTCTGAAATATTTTTAGCTGAACCTGCAGTATCAGCACCAATGAGTATTTCATAATTTTTTTCTTGAATCTTGTTACTGCATTGAGCTAAAGCCTGTTCATGGCTAATTACCTTTTTTATTTTACTCACGTCTGAGTCCTGGTGAATTAAAAGATGATGTTCTACTTTTTGAAAATGCTCACCAATCACATGTAACTTTGATTTAGGTAATAAACGATGAATTCCAGCAACTCTTCCTGCAGCAGAATTTTCAATAGGTATCATAGCTAAATCAACTTCGCCTGTCTCAGCCAAATCAATAGTTTTTTCAAAAGTACTACAGGGTATGTGTTGAGCGTCACTGTAAACTTCCTTAATAGCTAAATGACTGTAGGCACCGTCTTTTCCTTGAAATGAGATTTTATTTTTCATTTTTTTAATATGTTATTTACTTTAATCAAATCTTCTTTTGTATCAACGCCTAAAATATTTTCTTTAATTATAGATACGCCTATTTTATTTAAATCTTGTATTCGGAGTTGTTCTAATTTTTCTGTTTTTTCTCTTCTAGATATTGGCATTTGTAAAAACTTTTTTAAAAATGAAATTTGATAACCATATAAGCCTATGTGATGGAATGTATTTACGTTCATTTCTGAAGCATGCATTGGCTCTCTAAAAAAATTTTCAGCTACTACATTTTTATTATCTTCTTTAATTAATAATTTAACTTTATTTAAATCTTGGAATTCTTTTTTATCTATAAAAGGGCAACCCAAAGTAGACATTTCAAAATAATCAATTTTACTTGTGAGTAGCTTAATATGTTCTTTTGAAATAAAAGGCATATCGCCTTGAATATTAATTACCTTGTGAATATTTTCCTTCATTTCAATTTTTGAAATAACCTCACCAACTCTATCAGATCCAGACTGATGATTTGGATTTGTACTTATAAATTGTAAATTATGATTTCTACAATAAGTTTCAATTTTTTCATCACATATGGCCAATAAAGTATTTGGGCAACTTTCTAAGACCCTATTATAAACATAATGAAACATTGGTAGTCCTTCGATTTTTGCAAAAGGCTTGTTAGGAAACCTTGTTGCAGCTAATCTTACTGGTATTATTGATACAATATTCATTCTGTGCGACAAAAATCCGTTTTAAGAGCCATTTTGATTAAAATAGACTGCTTCTCTATATATGGAAACCAATAAAATCTTAGGTGCTGTTATTTTAGCATTATTACTGTTAGCTCTTTTTTCAAAAACTGGAGAAATGTTAGTTCATCCTGACTTCCCTGATGAAACAGCATATAAAATTGATGTACCTGAAGAAGGAAGCCAGTCTGAGTCCAGTGAAGAAGCGGTAGATCCATTTGAAGCTTTAGGAGATATAATGCCTTTACTCCAAACCGCTTCACTTGAGAACGGAGAAAAGCTCTCAAAAAAATGCTCCACCTGTCATTCTTTCAATAGCGGGGGAGCAAATAAGGCAGGACCTAACATGTGGAATATTGTTAACAGAAAGAAAGCTAGTAAAGATGGTTTTGCTTACTCTGCAGCGCTTGTAGAATTTGGTGGTGAGTGGACTTATAGTGAACTCAATAAGTTTTTCCTCAAACCTAAGAAATACATTAAAGGTACCAAAATGAATTTTAATGGATTAAAAAAAGATAGTGACAGGGCTGATTTGATTTTGTGGCTAAGATCGCTAGCGGATGATCCAGCTCCTTTAAATTAGTATTATTTTTCAACAATTTTTTCTTATTTAACTAATATTATTAATAGCTAAGATTATATAATGATTTCTTTCAGAGAGAGTTTTGTTCACTACCTAGATAGAAGAATGTTTAAGATTTTGCTTTTAGGCATAATGAGCGGATTTCCATGGGTCTTAATTGGTAGTGCTTTATCTCTTTGGCTCAAAGAAGAAGGTTTGAGTAGAAGTACAATAGGATTTGCTGGATTAATATTTGGCGTTTACGCAATTAACTTTTTATGGGCTCCTCTAATAGACAAATTAAAAATACCTTTTTTAACCAATAAGATTGGTCATCGTAAATCTGTAATTACTGTAATGCAGTTAATTATATTAATATCTTTAGTACTGTGGAGCATATTAGATCCTAATCAAAATTTATTTATTATTATCGCAATTGGACTTGCGATCGCATTATCATCTGCCACACAAGATATAACTATTGATGCTTTAAGAATTGAGCAAATTGGTAAAGATGAAAGAAGTAGTATGGCTGCTGGAGCGGCAATGGCAGTGGTTGGATGGTGGACTGGATATAAAGTTGGTGGGATTATAGCTCTTTATTCTGCTGAGATTTTGCAAAATAAAGGTTATGAAGATTATTGGCAGATTACATTTATGATTTTAACGGTGGTTATTGTTCTTTGCAATATAGGATTAAATTTTATACCTGAATCAAATCAAGAGCGTTTCAAACAACAACAAGAAGATGATAGTAAAATAGCTGACAGAATTGGAAGTAATTCTTTTTCAAAACTAGCTGCCTGGTTTATTGGTACAGTAGTGAATCCATTGTTAAGTTTTTTTAAGAAAAATGGTGTTTCTATTGGAATAGGCATACTAACATTTATATTTTTGTTTAAAATTGGTGAGGCTTTTTTAGGACGTATGAGCATTGTTTTTTATAAAGAGATGGGTTTCTCAAAAGGAGATATAGCCCTCTATTCAAAAGGAATAGGCTGGATAACAACTATTTGTTTCACACTTTTAGGTGGACTGTTTGCTATCAGAGCGGGAGCTTTGAAAGCTTTATTTATTGCTGGAATCATTATGGCCTCAACAAATTTGCTTTTCACTCTTTTATATTGGACAGGAAAATCAGAATTACTTTTTGCAATTGCTGTTTTATTTGATGATATAGCAGCTGCATTTGCCACTGTGGCGTTCGTTACTTTTATTTCCTTACTTGTTGACAGAACTTATACGGCAACACAATATGCTCTTTTAGCCTCTATTGGCACTATGGGAAGAACTTTATTAGCCTCCTCATCAGGTGCAATGGTTGATTGGTTAAACGGAAACTGGGGTCTATTTTTTATAATCACCGCTATCATGGTTATTCCATCATTAGTTTGCCTCTATATAATAAAAGATAAAATTACTTTTTCTGAACAAAATACCTCCTCTAAGTAAATTAATATATTTTCAAATAATTATATTATAAATTTGATTAAAAATTGTTTATGATTAGAGAAAAATATTAGGGGAAAATAATGAGAAAATTTACAATTAACATGACTATGTCCTATGACTTCGATGTGTCAGTCGAAGCAAATTCAGAAGAGGAAGCAAAAAAGATTTTTACTACGACACCATTAGAAAATTTAAAACAAAAAGCTTTTAAGTCATTTTACAAAAAATTTAATAGTATTAAATTAGATGAACATGATCCTAGATTTTATAAAGATGACGGAAAATTATAAAATTATAAATTATCTGACAATTTTTTATACGCAGCAGTGAATCCGCTTAAGGAATAACTTAAGTTAAATTCTTCGTTAGTTATAAATCTGCTAAGAAGTTGTAGTTTATTTCCAGATTTTAGTATCTCTAAGTATTCATCATTAATTACCTCTGCAATAAAGCAAGCGTTTATATTACAATATGTAAAAATAACTTCTGCGTTATTTTCCCCATCTATATTAATTTGAGCAGGTACTTTAAGATTAATCATATGAGGAAGACCTATTAACATTTGCGCCTTATTTTCTGGATTAATAGTCACTGAAATAAAACTAAGTATTTCTTTTGTTTCATTAGAAATTTGAAATTGTCTAATTTCACAAGCATCAAGTTTTTTTGAGTCTTCACAAAAAAACTGCCAATCATTAAAGTCTTGAGTAAAGTTATCTTCCTCTGCAAATGTAATATTTGCATAAAGCATTGATGTTAATAAAAAACTTAGAAATTTCATCTTAATAAAATCATCATAATAAAACTTTAGACAAAATACATTAAATATTCTTATAAAGGATTTAAAGTAATAGATACAACTTCATTAAAGCTGCCCAACCTAAGTTTTGGACCCCATGTGCCTGAGCCTGAGCTTACATATAAAAAAGATAAATTACTTTTATATAAACCAAATTTTTCCTTAAATTTTAACTTTACCAGAAGATTAAAGGGTAATATCTGACCATTATGAGTATGGCCTGATAATGTAAGATCACATTCTTCCTTAATAAGTTGCCATAGACTTGGCTTATGCACTAAACATAAGTTATAGGAATTATTATTTTTATTTGAAAAAAATATATCTTTTTGTTTTTCAACACTCTGATTATCTGATACTCCGATTATATTTATGTCATCAATAACAGATGATTTATTATCAAGTAAATTGATATTAAATTCTTTTAATCGATCAATTTTTTCATTTGAATTTTTTAGATAATACTCGTGATTGCCTGTAACAAAATATATAGGACCTTTCACTTTCTTTAAAATACTTAATTGGTCTATTTGAAAAGAACTTGAGTCTATTAAATCACCGCCAATTAAAATCATATCAGGATTTAAAAGAATTATTTTCTTAATAATTTTTTTGAAATGATTAATAGAATTAGAACCAAGATGTATGTCACTAATAAAAATAATTTTTTTTTGATTACGAATTTTCTTGGACTGTAATTCTATAGTTTTAACTTTTATAAAAATTGTTGATGTGTAGCCTATTGTTAATAAAATAATTAAAGATACTAAAAATAAATTCACTTTAGTTTCTCCTTGCAATGGATACAAAAGATCTAATATAAAAATAATACCAATTACATTCAGTGATATAAACCCTATTCCTATGCCTTCACAAACAAATAACCTTAAAGGTGTAAATGTAATTTTTGTGGAAAAATATAATCTTACTAAAATAAAAGTTATCAAAGTTGAAGTAAAAGAAAATAGCCCATTAAAATTTTTGTCTACTTTCCAGAGATTAATAATATCAAACGGAAATATAAATAAAAAATACGTGATAATAAAAAGAACAATAATTAAGAAAATTGATGATAATAATTTTTTCATAAATCTTTAACCTATTTTTTTTGTTTATCTAAGATAAAAAGCATCAAACCAGCAATGAGAACACAACAAATACCTATAATATTTTGAGAAGTTGGTAATTGATAAAAAATTAACCATCCAAAAATTGCCCCGTACAACAACTGAAAATAACTAGTCATACCAAATATTGCTGCTGGTAGAGTTCTGGCCCCATAAATAATTGCCGATACTCCCAAGCCAGCAAAAAAACCTCCTGCAAAAGAAATGCTGAGATCTTGAAAACTCATAACTTCAAAATTTGAAGACATCACAAATAAGAAAATTGATGAACTTATTACCATACTGAAAAAAGCTGTTTCATAAGAAGAAGCTAATGCTTCAAATTTTCTAGTAATTAAATTTACAATCGCGATACATAAAGCACCTAAAAATATATAAATAGCACCCATTACTGAAACTGTATTTCCCCCAAAGGGCTCAGCAGATATTATAACACCAATAAAGCCGAGTATAATTACTGTCACTCTCACAGCGTTAATGGTGTCTTTTAAAAAAAAATGAGAAAGTACTAAAAGTATAAGAGGAGCACTAAATAATATAGGGTACACAACTGCAAGTGGCAGAAGAATAACCCCTTTTAAGACAAAAAAGAAACCTCCAGAATGCAATAAGCCTCTAACAATTTGAAATTTATAATTTTGTTTTTTAAAAAAATGAATTCCATGAAATTTTAAGACAAAAAAACTAATAGGTATTAATGAAAATACTGCATTTAAAAATAGTAATTGGAATATATCGTATTTATCACCTAAAACTTTTATAGCAGCATCCATAAAAACCATAAAAAAATAGCCAATGACAGCAATGAAAAAAGGAATAACGTAAGATTTTTTGATCATAAATTCTAGTCATACTACTATTGTTTAGTAGATATGCACTGTAATTTATAAGACCATTCTTTATTATACTCAGGATAATTGATGCTAAAAATCATTAACGATTGTTGATCTATTGTAATTGAAGATTGATAATTTTCATTAAAATAAATAGCTGATAATAAATTATTTGTTTTTTGAATTACGTAAAGCTTTTCATCAAAGGAATTTTTAATGGCTGTGTTATTTTTTTCAAGCTCCAAGAAAGTACTTCCCATTTTGTTTTTACAATCAAGATATTGAAATGTATTAATACTTCTATCGCAAATACAAGCATATGGAAAATTTTCAATAATTTCTGCTTTAGCAACATTGATAAAAAAAATTATATATAAAATAAAAAATTTCATCTTAAGTTGAAATTAACTTATAATAAATTCTATGAATAAACAATTAATCACCATTATAATTATTTGTGGCATTGGATTTCAAATTATTCGTTATCTTTTAGAGACATATTTTCAGTCAGGTGTTTGATAATGAATGAAGATAATAGAAAATTAATATGGAAGTTCATTCAAGAAACAGGAGATAAATTACAACCCCGTCTCAAACCATCCCCTTTTCACCCAAAAGGTAGAAATGCTTATGCGCACATTGCTCTTAGTGTCAAAGAGCAATTTGGATATTCCTATAAAGAAATAGAAGATAGCGAATTTGAAGCTGTAAAAAACTACATAAATTTTTTACTAGAAAGTTCAGATTAAGGTTGAATTTTTTAAGAATAATAATAATTAATAACCTTAGATGAAAAAATCAAAAAGTTTTGCAAGAATATTCGAGAAAAATTTTTCTAAAAGGGATTTCAAACCTAATCTTAAGACAACTCAATCACTTTTTAAAATTTTAAATACCCTCATTTTTAAAGATCAATTAAAATTTATTCCAAATTTTAGTATAAAGAGAATACATGGGGCATTAGGTATGTTTGAATTTAACCCCACTGCTGTAAAATACTGTCATACAATAACTTTAACTAATAATTTTTTAGATTTTAGAGAATTTGCAAGTATTTTGGGTCATGAAATGGTTCATTTTTATCAATTTACTGTTTTGAAAATGAATTCAGGAAATCACAATAAAGATTTTTATAAATTTAAAAAAAGATTTCAGAAACTTGGCTTAGATTTACAAAGAGAATATAGATAGTTATTTAAATAATTCTTCTTTAAAAGGTCTTTCGAGTAATTTTTTCATTTCTACTTTTGCTGAGCTGCCTTTAATAACTTTTATCAAGGAATTTAATATTGGTAAGTTCTTTAAGTTAATTTTTTTATTTTTTGTAATAGCAATAGCAGTAAAATAACCTTCATTAATATTTATATTTTTATTAATATAATTTTTAGCTGCTCCGCCTTTACCTAATGCATAACCAAGTTTAAAGTTTCTAGATTGCATAGAGCTGCATGTTAATATTAAGTCACCTAAACCTGCCAATGATTCAACAAAGGCATCTTGGTATTTAAATATTTTAAGTAAAAATTTTAACTCTTTAATTACTCTAGTGAGATAAGCGGCTCTTGCATTTTCTCCCAATGATAATCCCTCAATTATCCCAGAACCAATAGCATATGAATTTTTAATAGCACCTAGTAACTGAATAGCTTTATACTGATTTGATACATATATTCTTATATTAGTGCCTTTAAAAAGAGTTTGTAACTTATTGGATTTAACTTTTGAACCCAAACTAAGAGCTCCAGGCATACCTAAAGCTATTTCTTTTGCAAAACTTGGCCCTGAGAGAACATGAATATTTGATACTTTAAAATTTTTTTCTAGCACTTCGGAAAGAATTGTACCACTTTTAATATCAATTCCTTTTGAGCAAATAATCAGGTTATTAAATTTATCAGCGCTAAGACTTTGTTTAAGAACTGATACTAAATGCTGAGCTGGACTAACGTAAAATATAAAGTCAAAATTTTTAGGATCTATAGATGAATTTGTTGATTGGATATTTTTAGATAATCTAATTTTATTAAGATATTTTTTATTTATATGAAGTTCGTTTATTTGCTTAGAAACTATTTTTTCATAAGACCACAAGATGATTTTATGATTATTTTTAGCAAACACCTGGGCTAGAGAAGTGCCCCAAGCTCCTGATCCTATTATAAGTATATTCATTTTAATAATCTAAAAGAATATTACATAGTTTAGTGAGTAATTATAGCCTTAAGGCTGCATTAAAACTATTGTGGTAATTACTTTTTTTTTTGTTATTAATGTCTGATGCGCATAAATATTGAAATTGGTGATATAGAAGCATTTATAGAAGTTGCTGAAACTAATTCCTTTGCAAAGGCAGCTGGTAATTTAAATTTATCTCAACCTGCTCTATCTAGAAGAATTCAGAAACTTGAATACGAATTAGGAACTTTATTGTTTGATAGAACTACGAGAAAAGTTCAACTTTCTTATTCTGGGAGAAATTTTTTAGAAAGAGCAAAGAGCATCATAGAAGCAATTCAAACAGCAACAAAAACACTTAATGAGAAGTATACTTTTCCATCAATTGTAAAAATTGCAGCTGTAAATACAGCATTAAGAAATATAGTATTTCCTACAATAAAACTGTTTAAAACAAAGTATCCTAATTCCAAAATTCAAATTATAGAGAGATCAGCAAACTATGTTGTAGACAGTGTTCTTGGTGGAGAATGTGATTTTGCTATAAACTTTATGGGATTACAAGAGCCAGGAATAGAATTTGAACCATTATTTGAGGAAGAATACGTAGTTGTGTTTCCAAAAGGTGATGAGCTTGAAAAGAAACGTAAAATCAAAATTTCAGATATAAAGGGTCGAGATTTTATAGCTGTTTGGAAAGGATCTGGAAGTAGGATTTATTTTGAAGATGCTTTAGCCAAACACAAAGAAACTTTAGAGTGGACGTATGAAGTAAGACATGTGCCTAATGCGTTACAGATGGTGGAACAAGGAATGGGAATTACCTTAGCTCCTAGACTTGCTATTTCTAAACAATATGAAGATTTGTCATTTAGACCTTTAATTGATCCAAAAGTTTCAAGAGTTATGGGACTTATTAAAAGATCTGGAAGAAATTTATCATTCGACTCACAACAACTGTATGACTTATTAAAACAAAGATACCTTAAAAATTAATAACCAATTTGCATAAATGTTTATATTAATCAGTGCTAATTTTAACTCATGAATAGTTTTGGCACCCTTGATAAATTAGTAATCAATGAAATAGAGTATGATTTTCATAATTTAAGAAAATTAGATACCCAATTTCCTAAAATTTCAAAACTCCCAAAATCTAAAAAAGTTTTAATAGAAAATCTTCTAAGACTTGAAGATGGTTTAAATATTAATAAAGATCTTTTATTCAAAATTTTACAAAACCCAGACTTAAATCATGAAATTTTTTTTCTACCAGCGAGAGTGTTAATGCAAGATTTTACAGGAGTTCCTGCTGTAGCAGATTTAGCTGCAATGAGAAATGCTGTAGCTAAACAAAACAAGAATCCATCTGTTGTCAATCCGCTGTCACAAGTTGATTTGGTTATAGACCATTCTGTTATGGTTGACTATTTTGCAACGCCAGACTCATTTCAAAAAAATGTGATGATGGAATTTGGAAGAAATAAAGAACGCTATGAATTTTTAAAATGGGGTCAAAAAGCTTTTAAAAATTTTAGAGTGGTGCCCCCAGGAACGGGTATATGTCATCAAGTAAACTTAGAGTATTTATCTAATGTTGTATGGGACAAAAAAATAGGAGAGAAACATTTTATTTATCCTGACACTCTTGTTGGAACAGATAGCCATACAACTATGGTAAATGCCCTTGGTGTACTCGGCTGGGGTGTTGGAGGAATTGAAGCAGAGGCTGCAATGCTAGGTCAGTCAGTATCCATGCTCATGCCAAACGTCATTGGTTTTGAAGTTAAGGGCTCTTTAGCAGAAGGCGTGACAGCTACAGACTTGGTATTAAAAGTTGTTCAATTGCTGAGAGAAAAAGGAGTTGTTGGCAAATTTGTTGAATTTTTTGGAGATGGTTTAGTTAATTTATCTCTAGCAGATAGGGCAACTATAGCAAATATGGCGCCTGAATATGGTGCTACTTGTGGATTTTTTGCAGTAGACGATGAGACCCTAAAATATTTAAAGCTTACTGCCAGAAAAGAAAATCAAATAAAATTAATTGAAAAATATTCTAAAATTCAAGGGCTTTGGCAAGATAACGAGGCTGAATATGATGAGATATTGTCATTAGATTTAAATGATATCAAAGCTTCTTTAGCTGGACCTAAGAGGCCACAAGATAGAATAGATATAGATAAAGTTAAAAATAATTTTAAGCACTTCTTAAATAAGGATTTTACTAGCTCTTCAGTAAAGCATAAAGATTATAATATATCCGATGGTGATGTAGTTATTGCAGCAATTACTTCGTGCACGAATACTTCAAACCCTAATGTATTGGTTGCTGCAGGATTAGTTGCTAAAAAAGCTTTTGAACTGGGAGTTCAAGTAAAACCGTGGGTGAAGACATCTCTTGCACCTGGATCTAAAGTGGTTACGGAATATTTAAACGACTCAGGATTAAATAAATACTTAGATGCATTAGGATTCCATTTAGTGGGTTATGGTTGTACGACATGTATTGGTAATTCAGGCCCATTAGACTCAGATATTACTCAAACAATATCAAAAAATAATTTATCAGTCGCATCTGTACTGTCCGGCAATAGAAACTTTGAAGGGAGAGTAAATCCTAATGTAAAAGCTAACTATTTAGCATCTCCACCTCTTGTTGTTGCCTATGCATTAGCAGGAACTGTTAATATCGATATGACGTCTGAACCAATTGGACTATCTAAAACTGGTGAAAACATTTATCTCAAAGATATTTGGCCCTCCAATTCTGAAATTAATGTAATTGTCGAAAAACATGTAACACAAAAGATTTTTGATGAACAGTACCAAAATGTTTTAGAAGGAACAGAAGAGTGGAAGAATATTAAAACAGTTGATAGTGAGCTTTATGATTGGCAAGAAGACTCAACTTATGTCAAAAAACCCCCTTTTTTCAATAGTTTTAACTCTGTCAATAAATCAATAGAAACCATTCAAAATGCAAGGCCTCTACTTTTACTTGGTGATAGTGTTACAACAGATCACATTTCTCCAGCTGGAGCAATTAAAGAAAAAAGTCCAGCAGGATCCTATCTTTTAAAAAATAATATTCCTCAAAATGAATTTAACTCATATGGAGCAAGGCGAGGGAATCATGAAGTTATGATGAGGGGTACTTTTGCTAATATAAGAATTAAGAATGAATTATTAAACGACATAGAAGGTGGTTATTCAATTTTACAACCTGAGGGCCAAGAAATGAGTGTTTACGATGTTGCCATGGAATATAGAAATCGTGGAGAAGATATGGTTGTTTTTGCTGGCAAGGAGTATGGCACTGGATCTTCTAGGGATTGGGCTGCAAAAGGAACAAAACTTCTTGGAGTGAGAGCTGTTATTGCTGAAAGTTTTGAAAGAATTCATAGATCGAATTTAATAGGAATGGGAATTCTTCCAATTCAGTTAAAATCTGCAAGTAAAATTAAAGAACTAAACATCAGTTCAACAGATCTTATTTCTATAGCTATTGATGATAAAATTAAACCTCAACAAAATATTCAAGTTAGAATAGATCAATCAGGGAATATGATGAACATAGATTGTATTTTGAGAATAGATACAGTTAATGAATTAGAATACTACAAAGCTGATGGAATTTTAAATTTTGTTCTCAAAAATATATTAAGCTAAATATATTTTTTTTGGGTTTTCTAATATTTCTTTTAATTTGACTAAAAAAGTGACCGCTTGTTTGCCATCAATTAATCTATGATCATAACTTAGAGCAACATACATCATAGGTCTAATTACAACCTTACCTTTAATGGCTATTGGCCTATCAATAATTGAGTGCATTCCTAAAATTGCGCTTTGAGGTGGATTGATAATTGGGGTACTCATCATTGAGCCATAGACACCACCATTAGTAATAGAAAAAGTTCCTCCAGAAAGATCTGCCATAGCTAATTTGTTTGTATTAGCTTTAAGAGATAACTCAGATATTTTTTGTTCTATTTCTGCAAATGATAAATTATCCACATCTCTAATAATTGGAACTACTAGCCCTTTTTCTGAACCTATAGCTATCCCTAAATCAAAATAATTTTTGTAAACAATTTCATTTTCATAAATTTCAGAATTGATTTCAGGTATCTCTTTTAAGACCTCGATGACGGCTTTTGCAAA
>ERZ887830.420-NODE-420-length-27050-cov-7.746138_pt1 | contig 27050 bp, 32 predicted proteins | sample MGYA00521101_ERZ887830 | MGnify/ENA primary metagenome ERZ887830 (study PRJEB32303, sample SAMEA104408592) | aquatic metagenome | biome: Marine water; feature: Pelagic; material: water | place: Baltic Sea | collected 2014-06-05T16:38:00 | depth 1,762 m ... | reverse complement strand
GAGCACCGCCAGCTGCAGCAACAAAGGATGATGCGGTAGAACAATTAAATGTATGGAGCCCTGTGCCACCTGTCCCACAAGTATCAATGTGACTTCCATCTCCCAAATTAAATCTTAAAGATTTTTCCTTCATAACTTGAGCAGCAGCTGTTATTTCTACCTCTTTAATGCCCTTTTCATTTAAAGCTAAAAGGAATTTCTCAATATCGCTATCATCAACCATGCCGGTCATTATGCTTTCAACTGCAAACTGCATCTCTTCAGACTTTAAGTCTTTCTTGGCTTCTAATTTTTTTAGAATAGTTTCAATCATAATGTTAAGAAATTTTGAATGAGTTTTTTACCGAAATCTGTTTCTATGGATTCAGGATGAAATTGTACTCCGTAAATTGGTCTTTGTTTGTGCTGAACTGCCATGATGATGTCAGGATTATCTTTGAGCACCGAAGTTATTTCTAACTCATCTGGTAATGAGCTTTTTTCGATGATTAGGCTGTGATATCTAACCACTGAATAAGGATTATCAATATCTTTAAATAGATCTTTGTTGTTATGAGTAATTTCTGAGAGTTTTCCATGAAATATTTCTGGAGCTTTTATAATCTTGCCACCAAATGCTGCTCCTATAGATTGGTGTCCTAGACAAACTCCTAGTATGGGAACCGATGAAGCTTTTATTAAATCAATTGAGATGCCGGCTTCATTGGGGGTACAAGGTCCTGGAGAAATTACGATCTTATTTGGATTAAGCGAAGCTATATCTTGAAGAGTTACTTCATCATTTCTTTTTACAATAACCTCTTCTCCGAGTTCTCCAATATAGTGAACTAGGTTATAGGTAAAGGAATCATAATTATCTATAACTAAAATCATGAAATCATCTCCATAGCATCAACAAATGCCTTGGATTTTTGTTTACACTCTAGCCACTCATTTTCTGGCACTGAATCAGCAACTATTCCAGCTCCAGCTCCAACATGAATAATATTATCTTTAATAACAGCAGTTCTTATTGCTATAGCTGTATCTATATTGCCATTCCAAGAAATATATCCTATAGCTCCGCCATAAATTCCTCTAGAGCTTGGTTCGAGTTCATGAATAATTTCCATTGCTCTTATTTTTGGGGCCCCAGATAAAGTGCCAGCAGGCAGTGATGCTTTGAGAGCATCGATATAATTTAAATCGCTATTAATACTGCCAACAACATTTGAAACGATATGCATTACGTGTGAGTATTTCTCAATAATCATTTTATCAGTGACTTTTACTGATCCAATTTTTGAAACTTTACCAACATCATTTCTTCCCAAGTCAATTAGCATTAAGTGTTCAGCTATTTCCTTTGGATCATTTAATAAATCTTTTTCATTCAAATTATCCTCTTCAGATGAGCTGCCTCTTTTTCTGGTTCCAGCAAGTGGCCTTAAAGTTAATTCCTCATCTTCTAGTCGAATAAGAATTTCAGGAGATGAGCCTACCACTTGATAATCTTCAAAATCTAAGAAGTACATATAGGGAGATGGATTAAGTTTGCGGATTGCTCTATATAAAACGAATGGATCACCATGGAAATCTGAGCAAAAATCTTGGGCAAGAACTACCTGCATAACATCACCCTCTTTGATATAACTCTTAATTACATCAACAGCATCAAGATATTCTGGCTTAGTAAAGTTTGATTTAAATTCAAGCATTCCAGAGGGTTCCTTAAAATTATCATCAGGAATTTCAATCGAATGACTTATTAGGCTCTCAATTTTATCTAATTCATTTTGAGACTCCTCATAAGAGAGTTTTTGAGGATTTGCATTAAATATGATCTTAATTGAATTAGCAAAGTTGTCATAAACAATTAATTTTTCTGCCTTGATCAGAAATATTTCTGGCATATGATCTTTAAATTTCGAATTCTTCGCAGTTAAATCAGCGATTCTAGCTTCAGCATATTGAGCACTCTCATAAGCAAAAAATCCGACATAACCACCATAAAATCTAGGCATTCCATCTAATTCAGGTGCTGAATCTTGCGAGGTAATATCTTGAATACTGCTTAGTGGATCCTCTGAATAAAAAGAATCTGTAACACCATTAATATTGGTTTCCACTTGATTGCCTGAAATTTTTATAGAGTCATTACAGCCAAATCCAATAATTGAATATTGAGCCCACTTGTCCCCTCCTTCCACAGATTCTAGTAAGAAGGTATTTTGCTGTCCTGAAATTTTTAAATATAAAGAAATAGGTGAGTCTCCAGCATTATCAATTTCTCTTGTTAAAGGAACTATTGAATAGGCTGAATTAGCATAATTTATATACTCTTCTTTTGTAGTCATGTTAAAAATCTATTATGTGTCCGCTGGAAATATTATGCTCTTTAAACCAGCCTTTATTTACTTCTAAAGCGAAAGCAGCTTTATTTTTAGAGCATGTGCTTGCTTCAGACATGGGAACCATATCATAAATTTCTAAAATTTCTTTTTCTTTGGACATAAAAGCAATGCTTAGAGGAATTTTAGTATTTTTCATCCACATACATCTTGAAGTGTAGTCTTCCCATACAAAAAGCATGCCTGTATTTGATTGAAGTGATGACCTAAACATTAACCCTCTTCTCCTAGATGAAAAATTATCTGCTACTTCAATATTAGGTAATATTGATTTTAAGTTTACAACTTTGGGTTCTGTAAAAGCAGCGGCAGGCAAAAAGAGACTTCCAATAAAAAAGAATTTAAGAAATTTGTGCGCGGAGATTTGTGATGGTGTCTTCATAATTATCAGTGCCAAAAATTGCAGAACCAGCAACAAATGTATCAGCACCAGCTTTAGCGACTTCAGCAATAGTGCTTAAGTTAACACCCCCATCAACTTCTAATCGAATATCTTTTCCAGTTTCATCAATCATTTTGCGAACTTTAGCAATTTTATTAAGAGTGCCTTCAATGAAGCTTTGCCCTCCAAATCCTGGATTTACACTCATGAGTAAAACAAGATCTAGATCCTCAATAACATCATCAAGTACGCTCAAAGAAGTGCCCGGATTAATAGCCAATCCTGCTTTACAGCCTTTATCTTTAATGGCACCAATAGATCTATGGACATGTTTTGTAGCCTCGGGATGGAAACTAATCAAATCAGCTCCTGCTTTGATAAAATCTGCAGCCAAATCATCAACAGGCTCGATCATAAGGTGGACATCGATAAAATTCTTGATTCCATAATCTCTTAAAGACTTGCAGACCATAGGCCCTATAGTCAGATTTGGTACATAGTGATTGTCCATGACATCAAAGTGAACCCAATCAGCTCCGGATGACATGACATCCTCTACTTCAGCTCCTAGCGTTGCAAAATTTGCTGAAAGTATCGAAGGTGCAATTATGTATTTCTTATCGCTCATTGGCTAATTCTCTTCTTTATGGGCGCTAATGGCAAGAGAAAGTCTTTCAGGGGACCCAACATCTATCCATAATTCACTAGCTTCATGGCCTGAAATTTTGTTTTGGTTAATGAGATCTTTAAGTACGTAATTCCATATATCAAAAGGCGCTTTAGGGAATTGGTTTGTTTTGAAAATAATTGGATTGATAATGGATATTCCCGCAAATGTGAGCTCATTATGAGATTCAGAAATAGTAACTTTATTATTTTTTATAGAGAAATCTCCAAGCTTATTATGATCTGGATTAGGAACACCGACTAAGTAGGCAGATGCAGTCTTAGTTGGAAGTTTATCTATTGGTATCTCATGATAGGTGTCTGCATTAATCAAAAGAAATGGCTCATCACCAAGGTGCTCAAGAGCATTTAAAATACCGCCACCTGTTCCAAGAATACATTGTTCTTTTACAACTGTAATATCAAGATCTGCATAATTTTCAGCTAAATGTTTTTCGATCATATCTCCAAGATAGGAGATATTGATAACGATTTCAGTGATGCCTGTACCTAAAATTTTATTAATATTTCTATCAAGTAGAGTTTCTGTTCCTACTTCGATTAGAGGCTTTGGCATATCTTTAGTAAATGGCAGCAGTCTTTTGCCTATACCTGCTGCAAGAACCATTGCTTTCATATTGATGCGAGTTTCTCTATTAATTTAGGTTTAATTGTATCAATTAAATGATTTTTACAGGACAAGTCATTAGGGATAATACTTATCAAATTATCCAAAATTACGGGTAAGTCATTTAATCTAAAAGATCTATTATTATTTATATATAGCCTTGATAGAGTGCCGAGTATTCGCATATTTCTTTGAATACCGCCCCACCTAAAACACTCAAATAATGCATCAACATTTAAATCTACTGAGGATTTCGTTTTATAAAATGCCAAAGATTCTTTTATAAAAGCTTTATCAAATGTTAAATAGTGGTCTAGCAATATTCCAGCTAGATCTATTCCAATAGGTCCTATACAAAGGTCTTGAAAATCTATAACACTAATTACATTAGCTTTTGAGGCAATAAGATTCCTTCTTTCAAAATCAAAATGGCAATTGAGTTTAGGGCTATCCCTAAGATTTTTTATTGCAGCAGTAGATAATTCTAAAATAGATTGATCGGCCTCAATTTTTAGAAATTGATTGCAAAATACTTTACTAAAAAGACTAATCTGATTTAACAATTCTTCTTCAGAGAGTTTTTTAATATCAAGGTTAGGTATTTCTTGGATTTTAATAAGCTGCTCTAGACTTTTATTAGTTAATTCTGCTTTATTAGATTCATCAAGAATTTCTAAGAGATCATCATCTCCAAGATCTTCTTGAATAGTGACGCCTAGCTCTGGGCTATGAAGTAAAACTTTAGGTACATTTACATCATGTGAAGATAATGCATCTGCTAAGTTGCAGAATTCGAGATGATCGCCATTTGATATATCTAAAAAACAGAGTACTAAATGATTCGAGTTATGAATTAATCTCCAGTACTCTCTTCCACTTGCCTCCAACTTAAGAGCTATAGCTCTTTCACACTCATAACCGCACTGAGCTGCTAACTCTATAATCTGTGATTCTTTCAAATTAGCTGTTTTTTACCTCATCTGGCAATGGAGTATTATCTGGAACAAAGAAATCAGGCATTAATTCTGCAAAAGGAACATTTGCATACTTGGTAAAATCTCTGACGCCTGCTTCATAAAGAACTATGTCATCGATACAAAAATTACCACTAAAGCTTTTAGAGTCTTTGGTTAAAATTGTATAAGCAGCATCAGCCATGATGTCTACATTTCTTGATAATCTCATAATTTCATCTCCACCAAGATGATTCTGAACAGCTGCAGTTGCTATTGCAGTTCTAGGCCATAACGCATTTACTGCAACACCTTGATCTTTAAATTCTTCAGCCATTCCTAAAACGCACATACTCATAGTGTATTTAGCCATGGTGTAGCCAACATGAGACCCAAACCATTTTGGGTCCATATCCAAAGGTGGTGATAGATTTAAAATATGTGGATTATCAGACTTTAAAAGATGAGGTAGGCAATATTTACTGACCATGTAGGTTCCTCTGCCATTGATTTGATGCATAAGGTCATAGCGCTTCATAGCAGTATCAAGGGTATTTGTTAATTGAATTGCTGAAGCATTATTGATACATATATCTATACCCCCAAAATGCTCAACAGCTTTATTGACTGCATCACGAACATTATCTTCGTCACGGATATCACATACCATTGGTAAGGCATCACCACCGGCTTCAATAATCTCTTCTGCGGCTGTAAAAATAGTACCTGGAAGTTTAGGATGAGGTTCTGCCGTTTTAGCAGCAACAACAACCTTTGCTCCATCTTGAGCAGCTCTTTTAGCCATCGCTAATCCAATGCCTCTGCTGCCGCCTGATATAAAAATAACTTTGTCTTTTAAACTCATAATTTTTTCCTTTAAAATTTTTCTAAATAAGGTCTAAGATCTAATTCCTGTGTCCAAGCCGATCTGTCTTGCGAATGGACGTTCCAATAAGTCTCAGCGATCTTTTTAGGGCTTAGGATACCGTCTTTTTCTTTAAGTGCATATGTGTCTGGAAAATTTTCTTTTATCCATGGCGTATCAATTGCTCCGTCAATAATCATGTGTGCAACGTGAATGCCTTCTGGGCCAAGTTCTCTTGCCATGCTTTGAGATAATGCTCTTAATGCAAATTTAGCTCCTGCAAATGCAGAAAAACCTGAACTACCTCTAATAGAAGCTGTAGCACCGGTGAATAGGATTGATCCATGGCCTCTTGGTTTCATGTATTTTGCAGCCTCTCTTCCAGTTAAAAATCCCGCAAAAGCTGCCATTTCCCAAACCTTTTTATAAACTCGGGCGGTAGTCTCTTCTATTGGGAAGAAAACATTAGCTCCAGGATTAAAAATAACAACATCAATTGGAGCGATTGTTTCTTCAACCTCTTTAAACAAATTGATAATTGAATCTTCGTCTCTGGCATCGATACCAAACCCCTGAGCCCATCCTCCTTCGCTCTTAATTTGATTGGTTAATGAGTCAAGTTCAGCCATACTTCTTTCTCTTCGAACTGGGCATACCTTGTATCCTTCTTTAGCAAATTTTTTTGTTAAGGCGCTTCCGGTTGCAACACCTGCACCAATTATGATGGCTGAGTAATCTGAATTATTTTTCATATGAAATTTTATCTTGTAATATTAAACTTTAACAAATTAATTAATAAAAATGAAAGTAGACTTTATATTTGATTTTGCTAGTCCTAACGCTTACTTCTGCCACAGAGTCATTCCAGAAATTGAAAAGAGAACTGGGGCAACTTTTAACTACATCCCTTGTTTGTTGGGAGGTATCTTTAAAATTACTAACAATCAAGCGCCCATGCTGGCCTTTAATGGCATAACAAATAAACTGGAATATCAAAATATAGAAATTCAAAGATTTATAAAAAAACATAATCTTGCTCACTTCACTATGAACTCATTTTTTCCAGTTATGACTCTTCAGCTCCAAAGAGGGGCTATTGCAGCCATGTCATTAAATGTTTTTGATGAATATTTAGAAGCGATTTTTAAAGGAATGTGGGAAAAGAGTCTCAATCTAGCTGATCAAGAAGTTCTTGTTAACCTTCTTACTGCAGAAACTCAAATAGATATTTCTAATCTTGTTGAAAAGATGCAAACTCAAGAAATTAAAGATCAGCTTATTCAAAATACTAGCAATGCAGTTGAAAGAGGTGCTTTTGGAATACCCACTTTTTTTGCAGCTGATGAAATATTTTTTGGAAAAGATAGCTTGGGCGATCTTGAAGAGTTTATTACAAAATAGAACTTTCCATAAAATACGCTTTCCAAGCTAACAGGTATAAAATAAACCAAATGAAAAAATCACGATTAGCTGCTATCTCGGCAATATTATTGTTAGCGTTCAATCTTGATGCTCAGAATGATAATTTAGAGCTAATCACTTTAGATTCATCATACAGCGCAATATCTTGTTTCATTTACAACCCAAATATAGGAATAATAGCTAAGGATAAAAATATTAGTGTTGAAGCTGACACATTAAAGTTTAGTGATAATCAGGCTATTACTCTTAATAACAATGTAAAAATTGATTTCCCTGGCGGTCTTCTAAATTCTTCTAATGCATTAATTGGCGCCTCTAAAGAGTTAATAGAATTTAAAAAAGATACTACTTTATCTCTTGAACAACTTCTTTTAAAAGGAGATGAGGGCTTCTTCAATAGATCAAATGATCAGGTTCAAATGGAAGATGGAACCATTTTTTTGTCTTCAAGAGGTTTAAATATTGATTTTAAGTCATTAAAGGGATCTTTAGATGATGAGTTAACAATTCAAGAAGCAAAGATTACTTCTTGTGCAGATCCAAAAACAGGTTGGCTTATTAGTGCTGACGACTTGGTATTGAATAATAAAACTTATAGGGGTTATGCAAAGAATCTTACCTTGCAACTTGGAGGGGCTAGCGTATTTAAAGCGCCTTATCTGCCTTTTGCGACAACAAGTGAAAGATTATCAGGATTCTTAGAGCCTTCTATTTCATCCTCTTCTGATGGTATTGATTTTTCTATTCCTTACTTTGCAATATTATCAGACCATTCAGATATTACATTGGGCGCAAGAAATATTGCCGAAAGAGGTTCTGGTGTAGAGCTTAATTATCGTTATATTAAAGAGCACACTACAAATAATGTCGATGCTTTCTACTTCAATAACGACAAGGAAATACAGAAAAATTTCCCTGAACTAGCAGATTCAAGATGGGCTTTTAAAATTCAAGACTCTTTGATGCTTAATAAAACTTCAGGAATTAATTTTGGAGAGATACTAATTGATTGGGCTAAAGCTTCCGACGCTATGGTTTTAAGAGATATCCCAGGAGAAATTACCGCAATTGGGCTACAACGTGATCATTATTTAAGTCAAAATATTATTATAAGTTCTCGTTTTAACAATTTAGCAATTGAACTTGAGCATCAAGGCTTTCAATCTTTAAATCCGCTTCTTACAAATGGTTATAAGAAGTCACCTGCAATTGATCTAAGTTTTGTTAAAACATTGAACTCTATAAATGTAAAACACAGATTAAATATTGCCACATTTAAAGCCAGCAGCCTGCATGAATTCTTTGGAGCTTCTTCGGGAATGGGTAAATATTTAAATTCGGTTGAAGACCCTATAGAAGGAAGGCGGACTTTTTCAGATTTAACTCTATCTAAAACCTTCGATAAAGAATTTATTAAAATAAAAACATCTTTAGGCCTCAAAAGTCTGAGTTATGACCTGCAAAACAAATCGGTTCAAAATAATAATATTAATAGCCCCAATCTAAAAATTGATATTAGTAGCATGTTTGTAAAGATGAATTCTGATGGAATGTCCATTATTCAACCAAGGTTAGTCTTGGGTTATTCAGAATATAAGAATCAATCTGGAAATCCAGTATTTGATACCAATATCTTGGCCTATAACAATCAAGTTTTTTTTAACGATCGTTTTTCAGGGATGGACAGAATTGCTGATGATCATTCTCATAGTATTGGTTTCACATATAAATTAAGGAAATCTAGTCGAGACATATTTAAATTTGGTCTTGCTAAAAAATATAATCATTCTGAGAATAAAGTTTATGTAACTTCTATGCCTCCTATGATGAATAATAAAAATAAATTTATTATGTCTTCGATGTGGATGCCTGATATGAATCATTCTTTGAAAGTTTATGGAGGTTATGACACAAAAGATAATAAGCTGCTTTTTGGCGGAATCAATTTTATGAAAAAGTCATCAATAGGAACTTTAGGAATTGCTAAACGATATAGAAGAATGGCCGGTGACTTTAAACAAACTCTTAATTACTCTGAAATATTTACTGCAATTAATTTAAAAAATGGATTTAAAATCATTGGTAAATTACAACAAGATGATGAGTATGATATTAAGATAGAGAGCATGCTTGGAATTGAATATGAAAACTGCTGTGTGGCTTTTAGGGTGATGGCAAGTGATAAAAATCTTACAAAATATAATGATCTTTATAATTCAAGCTATACATACCTAAATGATGCATGGGACAATATGATAAACATTGAAAACAAAAGTAGAATTAACTTTGAATTTGAACTTAAAGGCTTTAATTCATCGATAAATAAAATAGATAAGTTACTTCAAAATTCAATACTTAATTACTAGGAAATTTTTATGAAAAAACTAACAATATTCTCATTACTGATTGCACTTCCTTCTATAGTGCTGGCGAGATTAGAAATATTAGATAGAGTTGCTGTTATTGTTGATGATGGTTTAATCATGGAATCTCAGATCACTCAAAGCATCTTAGAAATTTCTATGAATATGGAGGCGCAAAATATGCCAATACCTCCTGCAGATGAAATGCGAGAACAAGTTATAGAACGACTTATTATTGAAGAACTTCAGCTTCAGCTTGGTGATGCATTTGGAATAAGAATAAGTGATGGAGAGCTTAATCAAACATTTAATACTATTGCTGCTAACAATCAACTTTCACTCGAGGATTTTATAGTCACTATTCAAGAAGCCGGACAATCTTATGAGTCGTTAAGAGAAAAAATTAGAAATGACATGATCATTCAAAGGGTTCAAAGAGGCAAAGTTGGAAATGAAATAAATATTACTGAACAAGAGTTTGAAAGCTTTATGCAAACTGATCCATCTGTTGCTCAAATTAGACCAGAACTATTAGTAAGACAAATTCTTGTGAAAAATGAAAAGACTGCGCTATCAGTTATAGAAAGGTTAGAGGCTAATGAGAATTTTGAAGCAATTGCTAAAGAGGTTTCGCTTGCAGGGAATGCTTCGTCTGGAGGCTTAATGCCTTGGAGAAAAATTTCTGATATGCCAAAAGTATTTGGTGCAGCATTAGGAGAAGAAGTTGTTGGCACAGTAACCGCCCCTATTTCAACAGGATCAGGATTTCATATTCTCAAAATTGAAGAAAAAAGAGGCGCTTTTGTTAAATATGAAGATCAGTGGAATGTAAGACATATCCTTCTCATGCCAACTGCAATTAGAGACTTAGCTTCAACATTAAACGAAATAGAAGATATCCGTAGTCGAGTAATGGCAGGAGAAAATTTTGGTGAGCTTGCAAAAGAATTTTCAGAAGATGAGGGTTCTGCGCTCAATGGTGGTGACCTTGATTGGTTTACTAAGGGGACTATGGTTACTCAATTTGAAGACATGATGCTTAGTTCTGAAAATAATATAGTTTCTGAGGTTTTTCAGACTGATTATGGCTATCATTTCCTTGAAGTACTTGGGACTAGAAATTTTGATAAAACTTCTGAGTTAATTGAGGACAGAGCCTATTCTGCACTTTATTCAAGAAAATTTGATGAAGAATTAGAAAATACTCTTAGATCTATAAGAGCAGAGGCCTTTGTTGAAATAAAAACTTTAGATTGAAAAAGATCTTCTATTCACCTGGTGAGCCATCTGGCATAGGTGTTGATCTTGTAATTCTGTTATGTCTGTCTAATTATTGGAATAATTTTAAGATTCCTATCATTTGTTTAGGCGATAAAAGACTTTTTGAGCATAGAGCTAAACAGCTTAATAAAAAAATAAAGATTGAATCTATTATCGATAATAAATGTGCTGCTAAAAATAAAAAAGGGCTTCTTCAAATTATTGAAGTAGCTAAATGTAGAAGTGTTATTTCTGGGAAGTTAAATTCTGTCAATGCCGCATATGTAATTGAAAACTTAAATTTTGGAATCATGCAGGCTCAAGCTAGTAAAAAAAATGCTCTGGTCACAGGTCCTATAAGTAAGCAAAATATTATAGATTCTGGAATTAAGTTCTCTGGCCATACAGAATGGATTCAAGAAAAAACTAAAAGTAAAGATGTTTTAATGCTGCTTTCAGCTAAACAATTACGAGTAGCTTTGGTGACTACTCACATTCCTTTAGCTAAAGTTAACAAATCCATCACCAAAAAGAAGGTTATTGCCAAAGCAATTATTCTCAACGAAGATTTAAAGTTAAAGTTAAAAATTAAAGCACCTAGATTGATTATGCTTGGGCTAAATCCTCATGCAGGAGAAGGCGGCACTATAGGATCAGAAGAATCCTTAATTTTAAAACCAGCTGCAGAGTATTTAAGAAAAAATGGTATCAATATCTCTGATCCTATTTCAGCTGATACTGCTTTTACCCAAAATATGTTAAAAAAAACTGATGCCTACCTTGCTATGTATCATGATCAAGCGCTTCCAGTTCTCAAGGCTTTAAGTTTTGGAGAAGGTATAAATATTACCTTAGGGGTTCCTATTGTCAGAACCTCTGTAGATCATGGAGTTGCACTAGATATAGCTGGATCAGGCAAAGCTAGCTTCTCATCTCTACAAAACGCTTTAAATACCGCAAAGTCCATGATCTGATGAGTTTTAGAGATAAAAGAAGAAAATTTGGGCAAAACTATTTAATAGATCCAGCAATATTATATGAAATGGAAGAATCTATTAACCCTCAAGCTCATGATAGATTTATAGAAATTGGGCCAGGTATGGGTGCGCTTACAAAGATACTTAATAAGGAATCTATCCATATTACTGCGATTGATATTGATAGAGACAATATTTCTTATTTACAAAAAACTTTTGATGGACCTGCAGAGTATGATTTTGTTCAAGATGATATCTTAAGTAGTAACTTTGCGTTTCTTGATAGCAATGATCATAGAATTGTTGGAAATCTTCCATACAATATATCAACTCAAATTATTCTTAAGCTTATTAATTATTTTAACCAAATCAAGGATATGCATTTTTTAATACAAAGAGAGGTTGCAGAAAAAATAACTGGAAGTCCTGGATCTAAAGATTGGGGCAAACTAGGAATTAAGCTTTCAGCTTTTTTTCAAACTGAAATTCTATTTGATGTTCCACCAGAAGCTTTTGATATAAAGCCAAAAGTTACATCAAGCTTTATTAGAATGTCTCCCTTAACAAAAAGTCTTGTTACTGATGATGAATTGAAAAACTTTTTTGAGATTGTTGATCTTTCATTTATGTCTCGCCGTAAGAATATAAAAAATAATCTTAAAAGCATGAAATTGAATTGGGAAAGTCTTCAAATTGATAATCAGCTAAGGCCTGAAGATTTATCTTTAGAGTCTTACCTGAAGATTACTAGAGAAATTGCTAAAATTTAATTATGTCTACTTATGTGATTGGGGATGTTCAAGGGTGCTTTAAGGAACTTTTAAAGCTGACAAAAAAGATTAAATTTAATCCCATTAAAGATACTCTTATATTTGCAGGCGATCTTGTTAATAGAGGTCCTCAATCCTTGGAAGTGCTTGATTTTTGCCTGCAAAATAAGAAATCTATTAAAGTTGTATTAGGAAACCACGATCTTTATCTTTTAAGATTAATTATTGATAAGCAAACTAAAGCAAAAACTCTCACTCCAATTTTAAAATCTAAAAATGCATCGAGATACTTTAATTGGCTTATAAAAAAACCAATGTTGTTAAAAGTGAAAATTGATAAAACAAATGAAACTTTCTGGATTTCCCATGCAGGAATTCCATATTTTTGGAGTTTATCTAAAGCACAAAAATTAAGTAGAGAGTTATCAAAGAGTTTAAAAGATAACCCAAAATTTGTGCTTAAAAATATGTGGGGTGATAAACCAAATAAATGGAATAATAATTTACAGGGTATAAAAAGATTGAGATTGATAATTAATTGTTTTACTCGAATGCGTTATTTAGATATGCAGGGAGGTCTTAATTTGAATACTAAGGATACTGGGCCTAAGAAAGAATTAGAGCCGTGGTTTATTAAATCAATGCAGCTTTTAAAAGATTCAAAAGAGTATATTGTTTTTGGTCATTGGGCAGCGCTTAATGGAAAAACTAAAATTAAGAATATAATAGGTTTAGATACTGGTTGCGTTTGGGGTGGAAAACTAACTGCTATTAGATTGGAAGATAAAAAAATATTTGCTGTAAAAGGATGATGAAAATATACCAAGTGGGCGGTTCAATAAGAGATGAGCTCTTAGGAGAAGTTCCTAAAGATAAAGACTGGCTGGTAGTTGGGTCTTCGCCAGAAGAAATGATTGCAGAAGGCTATAAGCCTATCGGTAAAGATTTTCCTGTCTTTATTCATCCTATTTCAAAAGAAGAATATGCATTGGCGAGAACTGAAAAGAAAAGCGGTTATGGTTATAAGGGATTTACTTTTTATTTTGGTAAAGACGTTACTCTTGAAGAGGACCTCTCTAGAAGGGATTTTACAATTAATGCAATTGCAAAAGATCAAGATGGAAAGCTAATAGACCCTTTTAATGGAACAGAAGATATTAAAAGAGAAATATTTCGTCATGTGTCTAATGCTTTTTTAGAAGATCCTTTAAGAGCGATAAGAATTGCCCGTTTTAAAACCTATACACATTTAAAACATTTCAAAATAGATGAATCTACACAAGAAATGTTATTAAAAATTAGTGCATCTGGTGAATTAGAAAAACTTTCTAAAGATAGAGTTTGGATTGAGATAGAGAGGTCTTTGCGATCTCCAGATGCCTCTGAGTTTTTTACATTGCTGCTTAAGTTTAAATTACATAAGCCCTGGCTTAGCTCTATGTCTGATTCTAAGTGTAATGATCAAACTTCAGCAGAAATTAAATGGGCTGAACTTGAATCAAAAAATAATTTTAAGCTTGGAGAAAATCTCCCTGTGCCTAATAATTTTAAAATGCATGTTCAGCTTCTTAAGGCAATGCTTGATTGTTACCAAGAGTCCTCTGAGGAAGATCTGATTCAAAGTGTTGAAAGAATTAATTTTCATAGAAATATGACTGAGATAAATGCCCTGCTCAATTTAGAGGGATTAAGTAAGAATAAAGATTTCATCTCAAAACTTGGCAAGTATATTCTCGAAGAAGACTTCACTACTTTAAAAGAAGCTAGCAAGGATGAGGTTAGAAATGTTAAATTGCATCTTATAAAACAAGCTATAACAAAAACTTATGCATAAAGTTGTTCTTATTACAGGCGCCGCACAAAGAATTGGTAAAGAGATTGCCAAGATATTTGCTGAAGATAACTGGAATGTGATCATTCATTTTAATAGCTCATTTGAAGCAGCCTCAGAGCTTGCTGCAGAGCTTAATACAAAGAGATCAGGAAGCGCGTGCATTATCCAAGCTGATCTAGATATTGACGCAGATGTTGAAAGACTTATCCTCGAATCAAAAGAGGCATATGGAAGAATGGATGCTTTGATTAATAATGCATCAAGTTTTTACTCAACTCCTCTTCCTAATATTTCATATGAAGATTGGGATAAATTAATTGGAAGTAACTTAAAAGGTCCATTATTTCTTACCAAAGGATTAGCTCCAATGTTAGAAGAAGCAAAAGGTTCTGTAATAAATATTACAGACATTAATATTGATAAAGGCCTTCCTGGTTTTTCAATCTATTCAGCTGCTAAAGGTGGCCTCAAATCAATTACAAAAGGGCTAGCAAAAGAATTAGCTCCAAATATTCGTGTGAATGCAGTGGCTCCAGGAGCAATTTTAGAGCCGCCTGGAAAGACATGGAGTGATGAAGAGCTAGCTAAAATTGTTTCTAAAATTCCTCTTAATAGAATTGGTGATGAAAGTGATATTGCAAATACTGTAAAATTTATAGTTGATTCAAGATATATAACTGGGCAAACCATAAATGTTGATGGAGGAAGATCTTTAGCATGACCGAAAAAGATGCATTTATAGGAGCTGAATTTACAGGCACCAAAGAGGTATCTGAAAATTTAAAGTTTGATGAGGATAAATTTCAACAATGGATAGATGCGAATATTCAATCTAGCGGAAAAATATTACAGATTGAACAATTTAATGGTGGTCAAAGTAACCCAACTTATAAAATTACCACTGAAAATAAAAAACTTGTACTAAGAAGAAAACCTCCTGGAAAACTTCTTCCTTCTGCACATGCCGTAGACAGAGAATATAAGGTGATTAGTGCATTAGCAGAAACTAACGTTCCAGTTCCTGAAACTTATGGTCTTTGCGATGATTCTGATGTGGTTGGAACACCTTTTTTTGTAATGGATTTTCTTGAGGGTGAGGTTTATTGGGATCACATGCTGCCTTCAGTCTCAAATGAAGAAAGAGTAAAAATATATCAGCAGAAAAATAAGGTTTTAGCCAATCTGCATTCGGTAGATTATAAGGCTGTAGGCTTAGAGAGTTACGGCAAACCGGGTAACTATGTTGCGAGGCAAGTAAGTAGATGGACAACTCAATATCTAGCTTCTGAAACAGAGTCAATTCCTGAGATGGATAAACTTATAGAATGGTTGCCACAAAATATTCCTGATGATGATGAAACATCTATCGTTCATGGTGATTTTAGACTTGATAATATGATTTATAAAAATCATGAAGTTATAGGTGTTCTCGATTGGGAGTTATCAACTCTCGGTCATCCCATTGCTGACTTTAGTTATCACTGTTTAACCTGGAGAACCTTGCCAGCAATGCAGGATCTTAAACTCCTGAAGGAGCTTGGAATACCTTCTGAAGTTGAATACCGAGATATGTACTCAGAGAATACAGGCAAAGATTTGTCTGCAAATTGGGAATTTTATATGGTATTTAATATCTTTAAGGTTGCAGCTATATGTCAAGGAATCTTGGGCAGAGTAAGAGATGGAACTGCATCAAATAAATATGCAGAAGCCAGAGGCATGCAAGTATTTCCTCTATCTGCTGGAGCTTGGAGTATTGTTGAGGCTAACTTTAAATAAAAAGGATTCTGTTATCTTTTTTTAACAAAAAATAAAATAATTCCTGACATAGACGAGATTAGCGCAAGAACAGAAAATAATCTTAGTAGAAAATTATTGATATTGTCTCTTTGATCATAATCCATGATATGAAGAGCCCAAAGCAAGTCCCACATTCTCCATGAATCAGATCTGATAGACAAAATATCTCCACTCATAGGACTTATATAGATATTAATATTATCCTCTGTTTCTGTTGTTACTTTGTATATTGGCAAATCTCTTCCACGATACTCAGAGCCAGAAATTGCTTCAGTAATTAATAAGGCCTCAAGAGGTTTAAGTGTTGTTTTTGTTGTAGCAATTACAATTGCTTGTTGAGGTGAAAGTGCTTCTAATTGTCTTCCCTCTGGATAGGTTGTGTAAATAGCATCTCCATCTTTAATAGAAGCTATGACCTGTTGGCCTAATCTATCAAATATTCTATATTCTGCTTGATTTGGCAGACGATATTGCTCTCCTCTAACTAATTCAATTTTATTAAAGGCGAAATAAATTCCTGATACTGTCCAGAGTAAAAGCTGAATGGCGATAAAGATGCTTAAATACCTATGTAAGCTTCTTATAAGTTTCTTGGTTCCCAAATCTACAAAATGTAATTAAAAGTGTTACACAAAAGCATATAACTCTATGTTCAAAGATTCAATTTAAATTATTTCTTTTAAGGGATCTGAGACAAAAGAGTACTTCTCAATTTCATCACTTTCAAATAAAATTTCGTCATCTTCTATTTGTAGGACTATATCAATATCAAGCGTCCTTGCACTAAATTTTGGAACATCCCTTCTTCTGCCAGACTGATCTTCAATTTCTTTTAGCTTGATATTTAGATCGTCAAAGGATAATTCACATTCTCCTGACATAACTAAATTTAAAAAGTCATCTCCCTCAAAACCCTCTGCTTTTGTTTGATGAATAGATGAGTATTCGGTTGCATCCATGATCTGCTGCAATTTTTCTATCGCTAGAATAAGATTAGCTTCTGCATTGATATTACTTCCAAGAGATAGATAATATTTGATCATCTGTATATTATTAGACCCACATCTTTAGCGCCTCGAAGCGCCCCAGGCTTAGATACTCTTAGCTTTATAGACTTTACTCCATACTTTTCCTTGACCAGAGCAGCGATGCTCTCAGCAAGCGTCTCTTGGAGTTGAAATGATGAGTCTTCAACAAACTTTATAACGCCTTTAGTAATTGCTTTATAGTCGATAGTATCTTCAATTGAATCTGTCGCTGCAGCCTTCTTACAATCAAAGGGGAATTCCATATCAATGCTAACTTCTTGTTTTACTTTTCGCTCCCAATCAAAAATACCAATGATTGTTTCGATTCGTAAGTCTTTAATATAAATTATATCTTCCATCTTTATACCTCGTTTAAGGGCCATCTCGGTCTTGCATTTGAATTGCCTTGAGTAGTCATGTCTGGCGTCTTTAAAGAACCCAGATAGGCAATCATTGCTGCATTATCAGTACAATGCTTCATTGCAGGATATCTTACCTTGATATTAAGTTCGTCTTCCAGCTTACTCATTTCATCTCGAAGCAATCCATTTGCAGCAACACCACCTGCAAGTATAAGAGTATCTCTATTGGTTTGAATAAGAGACTTTTTAATTTTTGAAACTAGAACATCAATAGCTGCTCTTTGAAAAGAAGCTGCTATATCTGGGATATGCTCCTCAAGATTTTCAATATCTCTAATAGAGTATAAAACTGCAGTCTTTAAACCACTAAAACTAAGATTTAAATTATCGCTATGCATCATTGGTCTTGGATAATTGAACTTCTTAGGATCACCGTCCCTAGCAATTCTTTCTATATGAGGTCCTCCTGGGTAAGGCAGGCTTAAAAGCTTACCAACCTTATCAAAAGCTTCGCCGACAGCATCATCTTGCGATTCTCCTAAAATTATATAATCGCCAAGACCTTTCACATCAATAATTAAAGAGTGTCCGCCTGAGACCAAGAGAGAAATAAAAGGAAAGGCTATGTCATCAAAATCTAGTGCTGGCGCCATAAGGTGAGCCTCTAAGTGATGAACTGGTATTGTTGGTATTCCAAGTCCTGCGGACAAGCCGTGGGCAAAGCTTTCTCCAACTAGCAAAGCTCCAAGTAATCCTGGTCCTGAGGTATATGCAATTTGATCTATTTCAGAAATATTTCTTGCGCCTAAAGCATCCTCTAAAACTGATATTATCTTTAAACAATGGTCTCTTGAGGCTAATTCTGGAACAACTCCACCATACTCTGCATGCATGTCAATCTGGCTAAATACAGATTCGCCAATAATGCCTTCCACGCTATCGTAAACAGCAACAGCTGTTTCATCGCACGAAGTTTCAATTCCTAAAGTTAACATAAAAAAAGTTTTGCAAATTTTCTAATAAAAGCCTAAACTACGCGACTAATTATGCCTTCTATTATAATAAAAGAAACAGAACATTTTGACATTGGTCTTAGAAAGTTCAAGCGCGCCTGTGAAAAAGCAGCCATTGTACCTGAAATAAGAGCAAGAGAGTTCTATGAAAAGCCTACAGCAAAAAGAAAACGCTTAATGGCAGCAGCTGTTAAAAGAGCTCATAAAACAAACAGAAAGTTTTCATTTTCAAGACAGAGATCTTACCGATAAATCTTGGCGCTCCTCGCAGATATTAAATCACACCTTAAGCAATCAATGCTTGATAAGAATGTTCCTGTTAGGGATACATTAAGAATGTTGCTTGCAGAAATACAAAGATTTGAAATTGATAATAAAGTTGAAGTTGATGATGCTCAGATTCTTCAAATCATTAATAAGATGGTCAAGCAAAGAAATGATTCAATAGAACAATTTACTAAAGGTAATCGTCCTGATCTAGCTGTCATAGAAAAAACTGAATTGGATATTCTTTCAGCCTATAAGCCTGCTCAATTAGATGAATCAGCAATTACTGAAAAAGTTAATGCTGCCATAAATGAAACAGGTGCAGAATCAATGCAAGATATCGGAAAAGTTATGGGCGTTTTAAAAAGCTCTCTTGCCGGATCAGCTGATATGGGTCTGGTTAGTAAAATAGTAAAAGATCAATTAAGTTAAATTTCAAATAATTTTTATATTGTAAATATAAATAAACACCTCGAGGCCATCACATGGAAAGAAGCAACAACAGACAGGCTAACCAGGCACGAGAAGTCTCTATAGAAACAGATGTAAATATTCATGCCGAAGGTTCTGCATTAGTAAAGTTTGGTAATACCCATGTACTTTGTACTGCAACCATTGAACATAATGTTCCAAGATGGATGCGTGGAAGTAATGAGGGTTGGATTACTGCTGAATATGGGATGCTGCCACGCTCTACTAATGAAAGAATGAATAGAGAAGCTGCAAGAGGAAAGCAAAGTGGAAGAACTCAAGAAATTCAAAGGTTAATTGGAAGATCTTTAAGACAAGCCGTGAATCTTAAATATATTCAAGGCAAAACAATCTCAATTGATTGTGATGTACTTCAAGCAGATGGAGGAACTCGAACTGCATCTATTACTGGAGGCTGTGTTGCTTTATTTAAAGCCCTGCGAAATCATCACGATGACCATAGAGCAATAAAAACTTATGTTGCTGCTGTCTCTCTTGGCATTATTAACCAGGAAGTATTGTTAGATCTAGACTATAAAGAAGATAGCAATGCTGATACTGATCTTAATCTTGTAATGACTGAAGATTTAGATGTAATTGAAATTCAAGGTACAGCAGAAGAAGCTCCATTCTCCCAAGATGAACTAAATAATATGGTGGATATTGGAAAAGTTGCTATTAATGATATTATTGAGATACAAAAATCTTGCTTAAAATAGGTGAAAGACTACCAACAAAAATTTCTTAATCTAGCTCTTGAAGCTAAAGCATTAGAATTTGGTAATTTTACTTTAAAATCTGGAAGACAAAGTCCCTACTTCTTTAATGCAGCTAAAATGCTTAATGGCACAAATCTTTATGAGCTTGCTAGTTGTTATGAAGAAGCTATAAAAGATGCTGATATAGAATTTGATTGTATTTATGGTCCAGCATATAAAGGTATATTTTTAGGCTCTATCCTTTCAACAGTTCTTTCAAAACATGGTAAAAATTATCCACTGTCTTTCAATAGAAAAGAGGTGAAAGATCATGGCGAAGGTGGCAATATCATTGGTGCAAATCCGATAGGGAATGTCCTGATTATTGATGATGTTATTTCAGCAGGAACTGCTGCTAAAGAATCCATAGATAGCATTAAAGCATTGGGTGCAAATCCAAACTTAATGATAGTAGGTCTTGATAGGCAAGAAAAAGGCCAAGGGTCAGTTTCTGCAAGAGCTGAACTTGAGAATATATATGGAATGAGGGTGATTTCTATAATTAATCTTGATGCTTTAATTCAGTTTTCTGAAAAAGATCCAGAATATTCAGAATATTTATCTAACTTAAAAGCTTACAGAGATAGCTGGGGAGCGTAAATTGTTTTCAGGAATTGTTTCAGGATTGGGCTCTATTAAATCTATCAAAGATAAAAATGATATTGTTTCCATTGAAATTAAAGCTCCAAAAAATTTTAGTAAAAAGCTCCAAAAAGGTGCCAGTGTATCTGTGGATGGAGTCTGTTTAACAGCAAAAAATAGTAACTCAGATATTATTAAGTTCGATGTTATAGAAGAAACTTTATCAAGAAGCACTCTTGGAAATTTTGTAAAAGGGCAGAAAGTTAATCTTGAAAGATCTATTACGTCATCGTCTGAAATTGGTGGCCATCTTATGTCAGGCCATATTCATGGTGTTGCAAAGATTTTAGATATCAGTGCAAAAGAATCTTCAATTGATATGAAAATAAGTATTCCTAAAGGAAAAGGTAAATATATATTAGAAAAAGGCTATGTAGGTATTAATGGTTGCAGCCTGACAGTTGGCAAGGTGAATAAAGCACATTTTAATATTCACTTGATACCAGAAACTTTAAAGGTGACTAACCTTGGCACTTTAGGGAAGAAAGATAAAATTAATATTGAATTAGATCAAAGTACAGTAACCATTGTAGATACTGTCGAAAGAGTTCTTAGCCGCTAAGATACTGAGATAAAACAGCCATTCTCATAGCAACTCCGTTAGCAATCTGTTGTCTGATAACACACTGTTCAGATTCATAGACCATTGTAGATATTTCAATATCAAGATTAACTGGGCCAGGATGCATTAAAATAGCTTCCTCATGCGCCATTGCTAATCTTTCAGAATTAATCTGATACTCATATTTATACTGATCAATATCAACTATATCTTGCGCCTCAAGTCTTTCATGCTGAATACGTAATGCAACTATTACATCTGCTCCTTCAATGGCCATATTAAGATCTGGCTCATAATTACCCTTGGAATGGTTTTGAAATGATTTACACATCTCTGGGTGGCCAGAGAAAGTTAGAGACTTAAAATCAAAATTACTAATTCCTTCAATAAATGAAGCTGTAACCCTTGAGTGATCTAAGTCACCAACAATAACAATATTTTGACCATCAATGGTTTGTTTATGCTGAGTGATTGTCATTAAATCAAGTAAGCCTTGTGTTGGATGAGAGATAGACCCCTCTCCTCCATTGATAAATGTCATCTGAGGAATATATTGAGTCAATTCATGAATAACAGACTCAGAGTGCCTTAATACACACATATCAACACCCATTAAAGACAGAGCATCAACAGTATCATATATAGATTCTCCCTTTTGCAATGAAGAAGTTTCTGTATCAAAATCAAGAACATTACAGCCTAAATTTTTTGCAGCAATCTCAAAAGAAGATTTAGTTCTTGTACTTGGTTCACAAAAGATATTTGCAATTGTTTTATCTGGAAATAATGATTCTTTTCTGAAAGAACCATCCTCATTAATAAATTTCTCTGCAAAACTAATAAGATCCTCTATTTCTTTTCTAGATAAGTCGGCTAACGATAATAAGTTTTTATTCATTTAGTAAAACAGTTGCATCCATTTCAATTTCAACATTTAAAGGAAGAGCTGCCACTTGAACGGTTGCTCTCGCTGGGTATGGCTCCGAAAATCTATCCTGCATAACTTGATTCACTTCAGCAAAGTTTGCTAGATCTGTTAAATAAATATTTAGTTTCACGATATCACCAAGCGATGCATGTGCTGCAGAACAAATAGATTCTAAATTAGAAATTACTTGTTCAGCCTGCTCTGCAATTGAGCCGCTTACAAGAATTTCAGTTTTTGGATTTAGAGGAATTTGCCCAGATATATATAAAGTATTACCCGCAACTACACCTTGTGAGTATGGGCCTAAGGCTTTTGGCGCTTCTTCAGTAAATATAATTTTCTTGCTCATAATTGTCTCACTATCTAAAAATACAGAAGGCGGTACTAGAAGTATTATATAGAACAGTCAGCATCTAGTTCTCATTTACTGTCTTGGCATCATTAATAATTCTTATACAACTTTCAACAAATTTCATTGAACGAACTTTTTGCATGATTTTACGTAACTCTTCTGCATTATCAATATCTATTTCAAAATTACATTCCGTAAATTTAACATCTAAATCTTTAGTATTAACAGCAATGATATTTATGCCGCGTTTAGTAAAAGTAGAAATAACATCAGCTAAGATACCGATTTTATTTTCTGCAATAATTTTTAGGTGAGCTGCATAAGTTTTATTGATTTTATCTCCACCCCAATTTGTTTCAAGATATCTCGAATCACTTTGTTTGAAAGGTGCTACTTGTTGACATCTGGAATGATGAACCACAATTCCCCTTTCAGTATCTGAATGAGCTGTTATTGGATCTCCAAAGATAGGCATGCAACATTTTGCATATCTTACTGAGACGCCTTCAATTTTATTATCTACAAGAACTACTGGATGAAGCTCACCAGTAACATCTTTTCGTATTTGCAGACCTTCATAAAATCTCTCTGCAACTAAATTACCTGTTCTCTTGCCTAGACCCAAGTCAGTCAAGAGCTGATTTAGTGACTTAACACCAAGCATTTGCAATACAGAATTCAATCTTCCACCACGATAATCCTCTAAGCTATGACCAGCTCTTTTTAGTTCTGATTCAAGCATTACTTTGCCTGCTTTTCTTGCTTGAGAAATTTTTTGATGCCTGAGTTGATTTCTAATACCGGTTCTTGCCTTGCTGGTAACAACAAAATTTAACCATGCGGGATCAACATTAATTGATTTATCAGTGATGATTTCAACTGTTGAGCCATTTTCAAGTTCTATATTTAAAGGGGCTTCTTTTCTGTTAACAAGGCACCCTGTTATGGTGTTACCAAGATCAGTGTGAAGTTCATAGGCAAAATCTATAGGTGTTGCACCTGTTTTAAGATTAACAATGTTACCTTTGGGAGTAAAAACATAGACTTCATCTGAAAAAAGATCTGTTTTAACAGACTCAACAAACTCTTCTGAATCAGAAGATTTTTTGTGGAAGTCGACGATGCTAGACATCCATCTTCTTGCTCTGAACTCTTTTCCTGATTCGACATCATCAGTTTTATAAGCCCAATGCGCAGCTATACCTTTCTCAGCAATAACTTCCATGCTTTTTGTTTGAACTTGAACTTCTACAGGAATAGCATCTAAAGCTAAAAGAGATGTATGCAAGCCCTGATAACCATTTGATTTGGGAATAGCTATATAGTCCTTAAACCTCTGCTCGATAGGCTTATAGCAGTTATGGATGATTCCCAGACTTCTGTAGCAATCATCAGCTGAATTCACAATAATTCTAAAAGCATAAACATCTAATATTTCTGAAAAAGGTTTATGCTTAACTTTAATTTTTCTATATACGCTATACAGATTTTTTTCTCTGCCTTGGACTGTACTTAAAACTCCATTATTTTTTAAATGAGCTTTTAGCTCTTTTCTAATTTTATAAATAATTTTTTTTCTGCCACCACTCGCTTTTTTAATGGCTGATTTCAACATTTTTGCTCTTAGTGGATGAAGACATTTAAAGGCTCTGTCTTCAAGTTCTGCCCTGACATCCTGCATTCCAATTCTTAAAGCAAGAGGGCCATATATCTCTAATGTTTCTTTACATATATATACCTGTTTGTATCTTGGTAAATGCGAAATAGTTCGCATATTGTGTAGTCTGTCGCAAAGTTTGACTACGATGACCCTGACATCATTGGCCATAGCAAGTGCCATTTTTTGAAAATTATTAGCGTTTCTTTCAGCCTTATCCTCAAGATCTATCTTTCCAAGCTTACTAACGCCATCGACAATATTAGCGATATCTTTATTAAATAATTTTTCTAGATTAGTTTTTTGTACATCACAGTCTTCAAGTACATCATGCATGAAGCCGGCACATATAGACTCAGCATCCATTCCAAGCTCTAGCAGTACCTTGGCGACAGCAGTTGGATGGGAAATGTAATCCGTACCGTCTTTTCTCTTTTGCCCCTGATGGGCGTCATTTGCGAAAGTGTAAGCCCTTCTTATTAAACGAATATCCTCTTCATTAAGATAAGTCTTTGCTTCTGAATAGAAGTCTTTGGGAAACCTTAATAAAGATTCTTTTGAATTATTTTCAATTAGATTATTGGGGAGAACCTTGTCATTCAAAATAGTTCTCCTTTAAAAATTACCCAACTATGTCAGAGTCCTTTTGTTCGGGAGCTGCAAACTCATCCAATAAGACATCTTCTTCTAAGGTCTTATTTAAAGTTTCTCTATCTATTAGACCTTGCTCAATTTCTCTTAAAGCTACAATTGTTGATTTGTCATTGTCCCATTCAACCATTGGTTCTCTACTTGTTGTTGATAATTGCCTTGCTCGGCCAGCTGCAAGTAGGATTAGTTCAAATCTACTTGGGACCTTTTCGAGACAACCTTCTACTGTAATTCTTGCCATAATTTTCTCCTGGGGACGTATTCTAAAGGTTTTATGTCTAATTAGACAATAAATCTTCTAAAATCTCTGAAATATGCTTGGCATCTTTGTTCTGCACACCCCTGTTGACTATTAAATTGTATAACTCATCAGCTGCCATATCAAAATTTTCATTTAATATTTTATGATCATAATTATTGGCGCCACCTAATTCTGCAATAGCATTCTTTAATCGAGCCTCAATTACTTCTGAAGTATCTGCATTTCTTTTTAATAATCTTGATTTAAGTTCAGTAATACTTGGGGGAATTATAAAAACTGAGGTGTTGGTTATATCTTTTTGTTTTATTTGTTCAAAGCCTTGGACATCTATATCTAAAATTAAATTAATACCTGCTTCAAGTTTAGAATTAACATAATCTTTCAAAGTGCCATATTTATTTCCATGCACATTAGCACTTTCAAGAAATGCCTCTTTCTTTTCAAGGTCTTCAAATTTTTCTTTGGTCATAAAGAAATAATCTTGGCCTTCTATATCATTTGGTCTTGGAGACCTTGTGGTGGCAGAAACTGATAGCTCAATCAACAAATCTGCTGAGGAGCTTCTTTTCAATACTTCATGAATTAACGAGGACTTTCCAGCTCCTGACGGAGCAGAAATAATGTATAACTCTCCTATTTTTATACTATTCAAGATTTTGAGCCTGCTCACGCATTTCTTCAACAGCCAACTTCATATTAAGAGCTAATTCTTTTAAAGAAGGCTTGTCTAACTTTACAGACAGGGTGCTAGTTTCCCTGAAGAGCTCTTGAAGTATAAAATCAATTTTCTTACCTTTTGCTTGTTTTGATGAAAGCTCTTTTTGCATCGAATCTAAATGAAATATTATCCTTTCTAATTCTTCAGCAACATCATGTTTTAAAATTAATAATGCAGCCTCTTGATTTAATTTATCGGGATCTAAATTAACATTTAGTTTTCCTATTTTAGAATTTAGCTGTGACAGCCTTGTTTTGTTAACAGCGGGGATAGCTTTTTCAAGCTTTTTTTGTGAGGAAATTATTCTTTTAATTTTTTTATCAAAGACTTTCTTAATTTTCTCTCCCTCAGAAGCCCTATCTTTTGTAAATTCTTTAAAGGCATTAAGAAATACTTTCTTAAAAATAGCATCTGAAATTTGATTTTCTTGCTTACTCTCAAAAATGCCAGGGAAATTTTTAATATCTGATAAAGAGATGTCTTGAGGATTTCCAATAGATAGATCATTCAAAAGTGTTCTCAAATTTTTTAATGATTTGTTATTTACTGAATATGAGTAGATAGAGGTTTGATTAAACTTAAACCTTACATCAACCGCTCCTCTTTCAAGTTTTTTCTGCAAAGTATTTCTAATAAATATATCTAATCTACTACTAAGATCATTTGGCTTAGTAGAGATCTCAAGAAACCTGTGATTAACTGATTTAATCTCACATGCTACGTCACATGAACTATCTATGTGCTTTGATACTGAGTACCCTGTCATACTGTTTGGCATACTATATTGTATTTTTTCTGATAAAGAAGTGCTATAAAATTTATTATTTAAATTGAAAACCCAATTCTTTTAATTTTGAATTTGAGACTACTCTGGCATTTTTATTCTCACAATCAAAATAGTCACTAAAATTTTTATTAGAATGAATTTCTTTAAATAAATCTTCATAACTTATAGGCCCTTCTGAACAATTGATTACATCATCATTTAGATATAAATCATGTTTGAGAGCAAAAGCAATGATTTCTGCACATGTGTCATTGCTTTTCGCGCTCCGTCGAGCACGGCGCC
>ERZ887830.418-NODE-418-length-27129-cov-50.215336_pt1 | contig 27129 bp, 26 predicted proteins | sample MGYA00521101_ERZ887830 | MGnify/ENA primary metagenome ERZ887830 (study PRJEB32303, sample SAMEA104408592) | aquatic metagenome | biome: Marine water; feature: Pelagic; material: water | place: Baltic Sea | collected 2014-06-05T16:38:00 | depth 1,762 m ... | reverse complement strand
TATCCTCAAAAATAAATTATTTTTCTTGGGGATAATCTGTGATCGCGCTAGGATTACTACGTGATCCTGACAAAGCTCCGCTTTGAAAACAGCACAAACAAAAAAACGCTCAAGCAAGCTTGGCGTTTTTTCTTATTGTCCTATTTATTCGTGATCGCGCTAGGATTCGAACCTAGGACCGTCTGCTTAGAAGGCAGATGCTCTATCCAGCTGAGCTACGCGACCTTTTACTTTTTAGCACTGCTCTTATGAACCTGACCGTTCCGATTGGAAATCGGAATGCGCTAATCCAGTTGAGCCCAGCCTGCATTGACCGTTCCGTATAGGCGGGCGTCAGGCAGGTACGAAACCTAATTTTTGCTATTTAACATCAAAGCTTTTTGAAATTTCTAAAAGATTTTCAAAAAGCTTGAGCTAAGTTGCGGAGAGACTGGGATTCGAACCCAGGCAACACTTACGCGTTGACAGATTAGCAATCTGCTCCATTACCACTCTGGCACCTCTCCTTTAAGGTTATAAAGCGCCGGCAAAAATACGTTATCAAAAGCAATCCGCCAACTAATTATCACGTTGGTCAAAATCTTCTTTTTCTTTTTGACGAATTCGGTTAATAATAGCAAATATTACAGCTACAATAACAGCAATCCAAATAATGCGATTCATCTAGTTTATTTTAACTGCGGTACCAAATGCTAAAATTTCAGAAGCACCTTGTGCAACAACAGATGTTGTAAATCGAACATTTACTACTGCATCGGCTCCCATACGGTTTGCATCGTCAAGCATGCGTTGTAAGGCCTGTTCGCGTGCATCTGCTTGTAGTTTGGTGTACTCTTCAATTTCACCGCCTACAATGTTTTTAATTGAAGCGAAGATGTCTCTTCCGATGTTGCGAGAACGAACAGTGCTGCCACGTGCCATTCCTAAAGATTCAACAATTTCTTTTCCAGCTATGGTTTCGGTATTTACGTACAACATAATTACATGTTTTTAGTTAGTTCCTTGACTATTCTATTCTCACTAAAGAACTCACTCAAAATCACTTTTAAAACAGTGTATAGTGGCACCGCCAACAGCATGCCCAATGGACCTGCTAATAGCCCAGCTAGGATGATAATAAGAAATATCTCAAGAGGGTGTGACTTGACGCTCTTTGAAAAAATATAAGGTTGTGAAAAGAAGTTGTCTATAAGCTGACCAATTACAAAACCAATAAAAACATAAATGGTTTTGGGTACAATTACACTGGCTATGTCTGCGTCAAGGTTGCTGACCATGGTTAGTATAATCATTAAAACGGCACCAGCGAGTGGACCGATATAAGGGATAATGTTAAATAAGGCGCATATAAGCGCAATCGTTAAGGCATTTGGAATGCCAAAAATCAGCAGTACACCCGAGTAAAATAAGAATAAGATGGTTATTTGTAGTAGTATCCCAGAAAAGTAACGGGATAATAAAGTAACAACTCTAGTAAATGAGCGCTCAATGCGTTCTTTTTTGTCGTCAGCAAATACGAGTAAGATGCTTCTCAACAACAGCGAACTGTCTTTAAGCAAAAAGAAACTGATGAATAAAACAGAAAATAATGCAATTGTAAATCCGCCTAAAAAACCTAAAAATCCATTTAACAGGTTGGGAAGGAAGCTAAAGTCAACTTTGGATAGCAATTCATTAATACTTTCTGTGAGATTTATGTCGTATTTATCAAAATACATATCTAAGTCTGAAACCAGCCTGAGCAAGTCAGCCTCCCACTGGTCAATATGAAGCAGTGATAAGTTTTGTGCTTGTGCTGTAATAACCGGTACAATTAAGGATCCGAGACCAAGAATGAGCAACAATAACACCAATAGCGTAATAACTGTTGCAAGGGTGTTTTTAAACCTTAGTCGCTTCGTGAAAAAACCCTTTATGGGCTGACCAACAAGCGAGACAACAATTGCTAAAAACACATATCCCAGAAGAGACTGTGCCATCATGATAAGGTTAAATAGTGCTACAAGCCCAACAATGATAAGGAAGGCTTGGACAATTCCACGGGTAAGATTATTTGCATTCACAGCTCTAAGGTAAAAAAATTATTATTGATTCATGAGCAATGCAGTGTGCAATGCTGCTAATGCAGCTGTTTCCGTTCGTAGCCTATTGCTACCAAGATGCACAGCTGTTATGTTTTGTTCATTTGCCCATGCTATTTCGGCTTTGGAAAAATCACCTTCTGGACCAATGAGTATGCTGCAATTGGCTTGTCCGTTAACAGCACTTTTTAAGCTTTCTTTTGGGCTGTCTTCACAGTGCGCCATAAAAGTTGGTCTGTTAACTTCTATTTCCTTAAGTGGCGTTAAGGGCTCTAGTATTGGGGCATAAGCACGTAGGGACTGCTTTAATGCTGCGTGAATAATCTTTTCGAAGCGTTCGTATTTAATGTGTTTTCTTTCACTTCTATCACAAAGCACAGGAGTAATTTTATAAACACCAAGTTCTGTTGCTTTTTCCAAAAACCATTCAAATCTACTTATGTTTTTGGTGGGGGCTACAAGCATGTGAATGGCAGTTTTGGAAGCTGGAATTTCTTTGATTTCCAAAAGCTTAACAACACAGTTTTTTGGACTAACCAAACTAAGTTTTGCTGTTATAAGTTGTCCTCTTCCATTGGTTAGATGCAATAAGTCACCTCTATTTTTGCGTAGCACTTTGGCCATGTGCTTGCTTTCAACTTCGTTGAAACTGTAGCTTTCTGATGTTAGATCTATATCGGGTGTGAAGAATTGTTGCATTAGATGGACATTCTTGCTTTTGGTTCACTGGACAGGGTGTCAAGTGTGCCTTCGTTATATTTTAAGTAGCCAGCCATGGCAATCATGGCCGCATTGTCAGTGGTGTAGGGTAGTGGTGGTAGGAACAATTCCACATCACAATTTTCAAGCGCTTTTCGCAATCCGCTGTTGGCAGATACACCACCTCCCAAAACAACTTGTTTAAGACCTGTTTGTTTAACGGCCGTTTTTACTTTTTCAACTAGTATAGCTACGATCGCGACTTGAATAGAAGCACACAAATCATAAAGGTTATTTTTAATAAAATCTGGGTCTTTGTCTTGAGCAGATCTTAAGAAATACAATACACTTGTTTTAAGCCCACTAAAGCTAAAGTTTAAATTGGCAACAGTTGGCTTTCCAAAAGTAAATTTTGGTGTACCAAGTGCAGCATATTTGTCCATGATGGGTCCAGCGGGGTAGGGTAGTCCTAGCATTTTACCTGTTTTATCAAATGCTTCTCCGGCTGCATCGTCTAGTGTTTCACCCAAAACATCAAAAGAGGAAGCGTTATCAACGTACACAAGCTGTGTATGTCCTCCAGAAACAGTTAGCCCTAGAAATGGGAAACTGGGTATTGGAAAGGAGTCATCAATGAAGTGTACTAGTAAATGTGCTTGCATATGATGCACAGCTACAAGAGGTATGTTTAGTGCAAGGGAAAGCGACTTTGCAAAAGCATTTCCAACAAGCAAGGATCCAAGAAGGCCAGGGCCTTGGGTATAGGCTACTGCGGTTAGGTCTTTTTTATCGATATTTGCTTTTGACAGTGAAGTTTCCACGACAGCGGCAATGCGTTCTACGTGAGCTCTAGATGCCAGTTCTGGAATGACGCCACCGTAGTTTTCATGTTCAAGCTGTTGCGAAACGACGTTGGCACGTAATTTGCCATCGACAAGCACCGCAGCTGCCGTGTCGTCGCAAGAAGTTTCAATGCCTAAAATGATAGTTGCCAAAATAAATAATTAAGCACAAAATTAACACTTTGGAAAAGAAGCCTCCCATAAAAAAGAAAATAAGACGCATCATTGTTGCTATTTTACTTTTTATGTTGTTGGTAGTCTTTGTTTTAATGCTGCCGGTAACCCAAACGTATTTGGGACAACGTTTCACAAAAAATATAAATGAACGCTTTGGCGCTAATATTGATATTAGCAGCATACAAGTATCCCCTTTTGGATATGTTAAGCTACACGACATATTGGCTTATGACCATAAACAAGACACGCTTCTTTATGTGGGCTATGCTCGTTTAAATACCCTGCGACTAAGAGCAATCTTGCAAGGAGATAATGATTTAGGGAATGTGTTTTTAAAAGATGTGAGGTTCAATAGCACCCTCTACAAAAACGAAAGCGAGTCCAATGTAAACCAGTTTTTTGATCGTTTTAGTTCTGATGAAAGCACCAAAGCAAAAACTGAAATTGTTGCCTCTTCAATAAGTCTCGTAGATGCTTCTATACGTATCCAAAATCAAAATAACAGCAGCGGAAATGCACAGCGATTTACAGCACTTAATGCTGATATTCAAAACTTTCGCCTTGATGGAAATGTAATTAGCGCTGATATTAAGCAGCTTAATGCTAAAACAAATTGGAATGACACTGCACTAACTTCGCTTGCTGGAAAATATCAATTTTCCCCAACCAGTATGGTATTGGAAAATGCAGTTATTCAAACTAAAGAAAGTGTGCTTGATATGGATATTCGCCTTGCTTACCCCAAGGGCGGATTAAAAGATTTTATAGATAAAGTAAACCTTAGTGTTGAACTTAAGCCTTCTTCAATTGGTGTGTCTGATCTAAAAAAAATCATTCCAAATTGGAAAGGTAAATCCATTAAGCTAAAAGGAGGTATCGATGGCTTTGTTAAAGATTTTACTACGCAAGGCGTTCAAATCAATCATCAAAATACTATAGCTGGTCTTGATGGGAAAATTAAAAATATTTTTGATGTGGATAGTAGGTATATAGAAGTTGATTTGAAGTTAGTTACAGTTGATAATCTCGATTCCATTCCATTTACGTTGTCTGCGGAAGTAGCTGGGTTTTTAATGCGTTTGGGCGACCTTTCTACTGATGCTAAAGTGACACTTGAAGATAAATTATGGAATATCAAGGCCGACCTAATAACGGCACTCGGTCGCATGCAGAGCAGTGCCTCGTTTACTTTTGACGAAAAAATCCGTGACTACTCAATTCATCTTTCCTCCAATGATTTTGACATTGGTCAACTTGCTGCCGTTCCAACAATTGGGCGCACCGGACTTGGTGTTGTTGTCTCTGGAAATGGTTTTGATATGTCCAATCTTAATGCGGCAATCAGTGGGGAACTTACAAATTTTAATTACCGTGAATACAGCTACGATACCTTGGTATTAGAAGGAACGATTAACCCTAAATTCTTTTTGGGAAATATGAATATTGCGGATGAATTTATCGCAATTGATTTAAATGGTCAAGTAGATTTTGCTTCGGAAACGCGAAGTTTTTCTTTCAATGCCGATATCCAGCACGCCGATTTTAGTGCCTTGGGTTGGTTGTCCGATGGCATTGACGGTGTCTTTTCTGGTTCTGTTGATTTGGCATTGCAAGGAAACAATATTGACGAAATGATAGGGGATTTATATATCGATCGGGGCGCACTTAAAACGCCAAGCGAAACCTATTTGTTTTCATCGCTATCAGCACAATCCAGGATTACAAATGGACTTCGTGTGGTAAATATAAATTCTGAAGATGTGGCCACAGGTATATTGATTGGAAACTTCAAACCCTCAGCGCTAGGAGTCCTTGCCAAAAATGCGTTAGGCAGTCAGTTTGAAAGCTATAAACCCATTCCTATTTCTCCCAACCAACATGTCGATTTTAACTTCAACTTGCGAGGAAAGATTGCGTCTGCTCTTTTTGGAGGGGTTGTTTCATTGGATAATAATACATTTATAAAAGGCAGCATTAAGCCAGATGATGCACTTTTTAAACTTGAAATCCGTGCCCCTAGTATTGCTATAAATAAAACCCAATTAAACGGCTTATCATTGAAAATTGACACCAAACAACCCATTTATCATTCAAATATTAGTATTGACGAAATTGCTACCCCCAAGGCCAATTTATTTGATGTCAAATGGATTAATGCTCAGGTATTAGATAAGTTGTATGGTCGCATTGAATTTACTTCTGCAAAGGGAGCTGAAGATCTTAATATTATCAATACGGCGTTTACTATTAATGATTCAGCCCAAGCCATTGTTGAAATCCAAGATGCAGAACTTTTCTTTAACAATAAGCGCTGGACTATTGACGAGCAAAATGGGAATCCCACTTTGGTTGCTGCGAGTACAAGCGACTTTGCTTTTAGCAATCTAAATTTTATAACAGAAACTTCCTCCATTATTGCCGATGCCAGTCAAAAAGGGAGTGACGCCTTTGCTGTTGATGTGAAATTTTCCAACGTTTATATGAGTGATCTGCTGTCTTTTCAAAAAGACCGTTGGGAAGGAATCGTAAATGGATTCCTCAATATCCGCCAATCGCCTTCTGGTTTTGGAGGAAACTCTAACTTGCATTTGTCCGATTTGGCATTAAATGGCGTGGCTCTTGGAGAAGCAGAACTTAAGCTCCAATCAAATAAAGAAAATCAGGACTATCAATTGGCATTGCAAATCTCTGATGATGGGAAGGATGTTTTTCTAGCTACTGGAACCTTAGGTATAGAAAATGCCGTTCCCACTTGGGAGGTTGATGTGGCTTTTTCAGATTATAATATGTCGTTAATCGCAGGGCTAACAAGCGATGTTTTTTCACCTTTTAGTGGAAAAGCTAACGGTGATGTGCACGTATCCTCTAAAGCTGGTAAAATCATTCCAACAGGTGCCTTTGTTGTTGATGATCTGACATTGGGTGTTCCTTATTTGAACACGTTGTACAACTTTACGGATGTTGTGCCATTTCGATTTAGTGAGGATCTTATACGTATTAATTCATCTGGTTTTAGCTCAGGAAACGAACAAACAGCACAGCTCACAGGTATGCTAACCCATCAATCCTTTTCGAATTGGGGATTGGATATGAACATAAATGCTACGCAGCTTGAGGTGCTTAACACAGCCTTTACGGAAGAGTCATTGTATTATGGAAATGCCTTTTTTAATGGTGATGCCCATTTGCACGGTGCATTTTCAAATATGCAAATAGATGTTGTGGGTGAAACTGCGACGGGTACCAATATCTTTATTCCTATACAATATGACACTAAAATTGGGGATGTGTCTTTCATCAATTTTATAGATAAACAAACGGAAGAAGACCCTGAAACGGCTCAGCTCAAGACGGTAAAAGGATTGCAATTAAATTTTGAATTAGATGTTACACCAGAAGCAGAGGTTGAAATTGTGGTTGACCCAGAAACAAAAAGTTTTTTACGTGGACGTGGCGCAGGGAGTTTGTTATTGGAAATAGACACAGCGGGTTCGTTTGCCATGTGGGGTGACTTTATTGCCTTTGAAGGAATATACAACTTCAAGAACCTTGGGCTCATAGACAAAACTTTTCGTTTAGAGCCTGGTGGTGTTATTTTTTGGGAGGGCGACCCGTATGGTGCTCAAATAAATATGCAGGCCATTTATGAGGTTCCGGGCGGTGCAAACCCAGCAGTGCTTTTGGAGGGCGATAATATCAGTCAAAAGATACCTACGGATGTTTCCATCACGCTGTTTGGAAATCTGCTTAATCCTGAAACACCAACTTTTGAGATTAACTTCCCCAATGCTTCGGGTATCGTTAGAAACGAATTGAACTACAGGTTAAATGACGAAGAAAGAAGGCAGTTACAGGCCATTTCGTTGCTCTCACAGGGTAGCTTTATTAATGAAGTTTCTTTGGCGGCCATTTCTAGTCAAACACTAACAACCAACCTTTTTGAAAAAGCATCAGGCATTTTTGACAATATATTTACTAATGAAAATGACAAATTGAATTTGGGTATTGATTACCTCCAAGGTGATCGCAATGCTGCTGTTTCAATAAAAAATCGAGATAGATTAGGGGTAAGCTTGTCAACCAATATCAACGAGCGTATTCTTATTGATGGTAAAGTAGGTGTTCCTGTTGGGAATGAAGAGGAGACCATGATTATAGGAAATGTAAAGCTTGAATTCTTGCTTAATAAGAAGGGAGATCTGCGAGCGCGTGTGTTTAACAAGGAAAATGAGTTCCAATATTTTGGTGATGAATTGGGATATACACAAGGTATTGGAGTTGGTTATCAAGTTCGATTCGATTCTTTCAGAGAGCTTGTCAATAAAATTTTTAACAAAAAAGACAACATTAAACCTTAAATTATTAGGTTAAAACGAGAGATTATTCGTTAATTTGCACTGCAATTTACACGATGAAAGCCACAAATTCAGCTGACGCCAAAATTTCCAACATTGCCGTACTCACTTCTGGAGGCGATGCACCTGGCATGAATGCCGCCATTAGATCGGTAGTTCGTTCAGCAGCTTTTTACAAACTTAAATGCTTTGGTGTTTTCCGAGGTTATCAGGGTATGATTGAAGGAAGTATCAAGCCTTTGGGACCAAGAAGCGTAAACAACATCATCAACAAAGGTGGTACCATCCTTAAGTCTGCTCGTTCTAATGAATTTAGAACCAAAGAAGGACGAAAAAAAGCATTTGCCAACTTACAGAAAAACAATATTGACGCAATCGTAGTTATTGGTGGTGATGGTAGTTTTACTGGTGGTTTAATTTTTCAACAAGAATTTGGCATCCCTGTTATTGGTATTCCTGGAACCATTGACAATGATATTTATGGTACCTCCCACACCTTGGGTTATGACACTGCCATGAACACAGTCGTTGAAGCAGTAGATAAAATTAGAGACACCGCCATTTCACACAACCGCTTGTTCTTTGTAGAGGTAATGGGGCGTGATGCAGGTCATATTGCATTGAATACAGGTATTGGTGCTGGCGCCGAAGAAATCCTTATTCCTGAAGCAGATATGGGTCTTGACCGTTTGTTACAGTCGCTGAAGCGTTCGAAAAAATCCGGTAAGCTTTCCAGTATTGTTATGGTTGCAGAGGGTGATAAAATTGGAAAAAACGTATTTGAATTAGCAGAATATATTGAGGAAAATCTTCCTGACTATGAGGTACGCGTTTCTGTGCTTGGACATATGCAACGCGGCGGTGCACCAACTTGTTTTGACCGTGTATTGGCCAGCCGAATGGGCTTGCGTGCTGTTGAAGAACTGCGCAAAGGCACTTCTGGGTATATGATTGGAATCGGAGACGGAAAAATGATATTAACCCCTTTGGATAAAGCGATAAAGGGCAAATCGAAAATTGATAACGAACTTGTTCGTGTATCAGAAATAATGAGACTTTAAATTAATAATTAAATTACTATGGCAAACCTAAAAATTGGAATTAATGGATTTGGAAGAATCGGTAGAATGGTCTTCCGTGCATCACTCAAAAGAGATGATATTGATATCGTTGCAATAAACGATCTTTTAGATGTGGAACACCTAGCATATCTATTAAAATACGATTCTGTTCACGGAACAGTGGATGCTAGTGTTGAAATAGCAGATGGTCACCTTGTTGTTGATGGAAAAACGGTTCGTATCACTGCAGAACGCGATCCTAAGAACTTACAATGGGATGCAATTGGTGCTGAAGTTGTTGCTGAATGTACGGGTATTTTTACCACATTGGACATGGCACAATCTCACATTGATGGTGGTGCTAAAAAGGTAGTTATTTCGGCTCCTTCAAAAGACGCTCCTATGTTTGTAATGGGTGTTAACCACGAAGATGCAAAAGCTTCAGATAATATTGTGTCTAATGCCTCATGTACAACCAACTGTTTGGCACCTCTTGCCAAAGTGTTAAACGATGCCTTCGGTATTGAAGAAGCACTTATGACAACGGTACACGCAGTTACGGCTACGCAAATGACCGTTGATGGTCCTTCTAGAAAAGACTACAGAGGAGGTCGTTCTTCTTTACTGAATATTATTCCCGCATCAACTGGAGCTGCCAAAGCAGTAACTAAGGTAATTCCTTCTTTGCAAGGAAAGATTACAGGTATGGCATTTCGTGTGCCAACTGCAGATGTTTCTGTTGTTGACCTTACCGTTAAACTTGCTACTGAAACAAGTTATGACGGCGTAATGAAAACGATTAAAGCTGCTTCTGAAGGTGCTCTTAAAGGTATTTTAGGCTATACAGAAGAACTAGTTGTGTCTCAAGACTTCATAGGTGATGCTAGAACATCCATAGTTGATGCTAATGCAGGTATTGAACTTAATGGCTCTTTCTTTAAAGTTGTTACTTGGTATGATAACGAAGCGGGATACTCAAACAAACTACTCGATTTAGCAGCACACGTTAGCCAATTATAATCACATGAAACTTATTATTGATAGCGGCTCAACCAAAACGGATTGGATTGCTCTTGATGCGCAAAATGATGTGCTTTTCGAAACGCAGACTTTAGGTCTAAATCCTCAAGTGCTTTCCGACCATATTCTTGAAGAACGTATCATTAATAATTACGACTTATACCGCAAGCGTAAATCTGTAAACTACATTCATTTTTACGGTGCGGGTTGTGGTACTAAGCCACCTAGAGTATTGCTAAAGAAAGTGCTACAAAGTATTTTTCCGAGTGCAAAAATCGAGGTCAAAGAAGATACCTATGCGGCTGTATATGCTGCTACTGAGCCTGGAGAAAAAAGTATTGTTTGTATTCTTGGAACAGGTTCGAACTGTAGCTATTTTGATGGGCAAGAGGTTGAACAACGTATTGATTCATTGGGATATATCTTGATGGATGATGGCAGTGGAAATTATTTTGGACGTCAGTTGTTGCGTGATTATTATTTTAATAAGATACCCGCAAAAATGGCTGCTGTTTTTGAAGAGTCATTTGATTTGTCGTCGGAGTCTATTAAATCGAATCTTTACAAAAAATCAAACCCCAATACCTATTTGGCAACCTTTGCTCGTTTCTTGATTGAAAACAAAGAAAATGAGTACAGCCAAGCTTTAATAAAGAAAGGGTTTGATTTGTTTGCACGTCATCAGATACTTCAATTTGACAATGCTAAAAAATTACCGATTCACTTTATAGGTTCCATAGCCTTTTACCTGAAAGATGAGCTAACACAAGTCTTAAATGATTTGGATCTGACTATTGGGAGTGTACACAAAAAACCTATTGACGGTTTGGTGGAGTACCACTTAAAAATGTCCTAGGCTACGGCTATTAAAGATATCTCTACGTTTACACGCTTTGGTAGCACGGCAACCTGAACGGTTTCCCTTGCAGGTGCATTTTCATCGTCAAAATAAGTGCCGTATACTTCGTTTATGGCACCAAAGTCATTCATGTCTGAAATAAAGATACTGCACTTGACAACGTCTGAAAAATGCATCCCTGCTGCGTCCAAAACAGCAGCCAAATTTTCCATTACTTGTTTGGTTTCTTCTTCAATACCTGCCGAAATCAATTCGTTTGTAGCTGGGTTTATTGCAATTTGACCACTCGCATATAGCGTATTGTTAACTAATATGGCTTGGTTGTAAGGTCCAATAGGCATGGGAGCCTTATCTGTTTTGATGATGGTTTTCATATTCGTAAATTATAATCTTTTATCTGGTTCCCGCCGTTTTTCGTATTTCAAATCACGTAGTATTCCTGATTTGACACCAATGAAGAAAAACCACGATTCGCGATTTCCAAAAGGTGTCCAAGAAATATTCATATTCCAACTGTCAAGGTCACGGTCGATACCCAGATTCGTAAACGTTACCCCTTTGTTTTTGAAGTCATAACCAGAAGATATGTTGACTTTCCACTTTGGCGTAAGCGATACATTTGCCGATGCCATAAGGGAGTTATTGCTGATTTGACGTTGCTCACTACTGTTTGCATATGTAAAACTATGTCTCAAATTTATACTCCAAGGAATATTGGTTTTGTAGAAAGAGGTGTTTTTTTCTTCCTCAGGCTCCTCGTCCTCCTCGTCCTCAGGATTGCCATAATTTCGTTGTTCATCTAAACCCCTATTGTTATTTAGGCCAGGAATGTTTCCATTGCTGTCATTGCTGTCATCTTTTTTGCTGCCCTTGCTTTTAAAATTATACCCCCAGTTGATGTTAGCACTTGTCATTCTTAGCAGTGGTCCACCATTGGCTGAACTAAATGTATTGATGCGTTGCTTGTTTTCTCCCAATGCATAGGGGTCAAACGTTGCGCCTATATTTATGTTGAGCTTATTATCCAGCAGGGGAACAACTGTACTCATACGTATCGGGCTCCAACGGAGTGAATCGGCTGTTATGTTATAGTTTGTGCTAAAATTAAGATTATTCAATATTTTAATTTTTTTCAGCTCTGTTTTGGTTGAGTCCCTGTCTTTTACCTTGGCTTCCAAATTATTACGAACAGTAATGCCTATTGAACTTGATTTGGTATTACCAGGCCTTCCATAAAGCCCTCCCTCAAAACGGGTATAGTCTCTGGTATTTCCATCTGCATCAATGATATATTCGTCGTAATACCGTTCAAAACTTGGGCTATTGCTATAGTTGACGTTTGCATTGACAACGTGGCGTATGCTTTGAATTTTCTTATCTTCTTTAAAATTAAACACCCCGTACAATGTGGTGTTGGCACCCATGCTAAAATTATACTGTGCAAATCGGTCAAAGCCCGTGATGGTATCCTGTTCGGGAAGTGCATCTAGCACTATGTCGTAGTCGTTTTTCTTGATGGTTTGATTGGTCCAAACCTCCTTATAGCTGCCACCCAGTGTGAAATTAAAATGTTTGGCTATTTTGAAGTTGGTATTGATGGGTATGTTGTGCTGCATCCCTGATTTAGCACCATAAAATAAACCCTTTTCAGAAACGAGTTCATCTGTTGTGTTGATTCGATTGTCACCTCTCATACTGTATTGGAAGTTGATGTTTTGAACAATCCCTTTTTTGATGCCGTTGCGCTTGGCAAACGGGTAAATACGTTCCATATTTGCTGTTAATGAAGGTAAGGTCATGTTCACGGTCTTCGATCGTGTGTTCTGGCTATGTGTGGCTGATACTGATAGGTTTACAGAAGGGTATTTGGGAAACGTCCTGGTATATGAAACCGAGGAGTTCAGCGTATTGTTTAAAAAATTGGTTGTGTTGATTTGATTTAACGACTCCCTAAAGTAGTTGCTTGTTCCCAAATTTACCGATGCAGAAAACCTGCTGTTCGGATTGGATTTACTGTCTTTGCTGTGCGACCACCTTAGATTGAATATGGTAGACTTGCCATAGTTTGGAAGTCCGCGCTCACCATTGATTAAACTTTCATACCTAAAGCTAAAATTTCCTCTATAACGATAACGTTTGTTGTAATTGCTTTCTACTCGAAAACCATAACTACCATTAGTGTAGTAATCTCCAAGCGTCGCCACATCAAGGTTGTCGTTGACCACAAAGTAATATCCGCCATTTTGGAGGAAATAACCTCTGTTGAAGTTTTCGCCTATGGTTGGGAATAAAAATCCTGTAGCACGATTTTCTGTCATGGGGAAGTATGCAAAGGGCAAGAACAAAGGAGTAGGCACATCAGCAATGTACAGGTTGCTTAAACCTGATATCATTTTACGTTTGGGAACAAACTTTGCTGTTCTAACACGAATATAATATTCTGGATCATCTACATCTTTCGAGGTTGTTATCTTGGCGTTTCGCAGGTAATAAACCGAATCGTTTTGCTTTTTGGTTGTAGTCGCTTTGACATTCATGCCTTGCTGCTCACTTCTAGAATTCCATATAATAGCTTTCTTGGTCTCAATGTTAAAACGAAGAGAGTCTGGAAATACTTCATCACCACCTTGCTTAAAGGCTGGCGGCTGTACAAAATTACCCAACGAGTCTTTAATGCGTCCTGCAGAAACTATATTGGTTGTTAAATCCACCTCGATAATACCAGATTTCAACTCAACATCTTGGTAGTATAATTCTGCACCGTCATACATATACAGCTTGTTTTCCTTGCGGTTGAGAATCGTATAACCATCAGCATGTCTTTTGATTTTATCTAGTAGTACGGGTTCTTTTACCACTACACTATCTTGTACTATACTGTCTTCAACTGCTTCGTCAATAGGAGTTTCTTGCGCAAAAGCAAGGCTACTAAACAAAAACATAAGACAGCAAATATGCCATTTATGCGAGGTGCCAGAATAATGTATTACTTTTGACAAAGACATCAGATTGAATGCTCCAAAAATACACATATTTTATCCAGAATGCGTTTCATTAAAATTGCTTTATTTTTTGTTGCTACTGTTTTAAACTTTCATAGCAATTTGTATGCCCAAAATGATAAGCCTTTTACAGTAGTGATTGACGCAGGTCATGGCGGTAAAGACCCAGGAAATAGAGGTAATAAATACTACGAAAAAAAAATAGTGCTCAATGTTGCGCTAAAAACGGGTGCCATACTTGAAAAAGAAAAAGGGGTTAAGGTTGTTTACACTAGGAAATCAGATAAATATATTACACTAAATGGCAGGGCCAACATTGCCAACAAAGCCAAGGCCGATTTGTTTGTTTCCATTCACTGTGACGCACATAATTCCAATGCCTATGGCGCAGGTACTTTTGTTTTGGGACTACACCGTAACCAAGATAACTTCCGCATATCTCAAAAAGAAAATGCCGTAATATTTTTGGAAGATAATTACGAACAAGAATACGACGGTTTTGATCCCAATAACCCCGAGTCGGTGATTAGCTTGGTGTTGATGCAAGAAGATTATCTCAACCAAAGTATTGAAGCGGCAAACTATATTCAGCAGAGTTTTGTTAAAAACCTAAAACGAAAAAACAGGACCGTTAAGCAAGCTGGTTTTTTGGTGCTACGCAACACCTACATGCCTAGTGTGTTAGTTGAAACAGGCTTTCTGACCAATTCAAGAGAGGGCGCATATCTAAACTCTAAGCGCGGACAAACCGAGATGAGTAGGGCTATTGCCAAAGCAATTATGAAGTATAAATCTTCTTTAGACGGCACCTTATTCACAGGCCTTGTTATGGATACGTTGCCAGTTGAAACTACCAGCAGCGCAACAACAAGCAGCAGTGCAGCAGCTACTACCTTCCGCATTCAGATTGCTGCCAGCACTAAAAAGATGGCACTAAAACCGTATAATTTCAAGGGATTATCAGATATATCACGCATCAAAACGGGTAGTCTTTACAGGTATTACTATGGCTCATTTTCTTCATACAAATTGGCTAAAAGAGCAGTATCAAAACTTGCTAAAAAGGGCTATAAGGGAGCATATATAAAGGCATTTGAAAGTAACAAAGAAGTGTCAATAACTCATGAAATGAAATCTAAATAAGCCTGTTGAGCTGCACAAATATTGTGTATTTTTGAAAAAACACTTCGATTTTGAAATTTTCTAATGAAATAAAAACAGCCTTGCTCTTCATTTTTGGGATAAGCTTATTTTTTATTGGGTTTAGCTATCTCAAATCCAACGATGTTTTTGTTTCTGACCGATTGTTTTACGGGGTTTATGACAATACTGAGGGATTGCTAAACGGAACACCTGTTACGATTAATGGTTATGAAGTAGGCTCCGTTGAGAATAGTGAGTTGATGTTTCCTAGCGGTAAAATTTTCGTCACTTTTAGGGTAGAAAACGATTTCCCTTTTTCCAAAAACAGCATTGCACAAATTTATGAGTCTGGTTTGATAGGGGGTAAGGCCCTAGCCATTATACCCGCCTTTGACAAAGCCGCTGATGCGGAATATGGTGACACGCTTCAGACTGCTGTAGCCCCTGGGCTTACAGATTTGGTGAACGAGAAATTATCACCATTACAAGAAAAAATTGAGAGCATGATTGTTCACGCAGATTCTGTATTGATTTCATTTAAAAATGTCATGGACGTTGAACGTCAAGAGGCTTTGCGTCAATCCATTGACCAGTTTAGTGAAACCACTGCCGCACTAACCACCTTAACAAATGCACTTAGTAGCTCTGTCAACGATACTGACGGTGCCCTTAACAATACGTTTGATGCACTCGCACGTGCTTCGGAAAACGCTGCTGCCATAACTGATTCTTTACAACAAGCACCATTGGCTGCTACCATACGCATGCTTGAGCATTCTGCGATTAATCTATCAGACATTACAAACAAGGTAAGTGCAGGCGAAGGAACCCTAGGGAAACTCGTTCAAAGCGATTCGCTAGTAAACGCACTAAACGAAACCAACGTACAAGTACAACTGCTGTTGCAAGACATGCGTCTTAACCCAAAAAGATACGTCCACTTTTCGCTCTTTGGCAAAAAGAATAAGACGTATGAAAAACCTGAAAAATCAGAGTAAAACATGGGCGCTTACGTGTCAAATATATTCTTTGGAGTACTTTTCTTTTCCCTAGTGGGATTGTTTACACGCAACATTCGCCGCATCATTCGCAATATAAAATTAGGTACTGCTGCTAACAGAAATGATCAGCCCAAAAAACGTTGGTTGCACATGGCACGCATTGCGCTTGGTCAATCCAAAATGGTGCGCAAGCCGCTGTCTGGACTACTGCATGTTATTGTCTATGTTGGTTTTGTTGTAATCAACATTGAATTACTTGAAATTGTCATTGATGGCTTTTTGGGCACGCACCGTGTTTTTGCGCCATTTTTAGGAGGTTTCTACAATGTTCTAATCGCTACTTTTGAAGTGTTTGCTGCACTGGTATTGGTGAGTGTTATCTTGTTTTGGACCCGACGCAATGTGATGCGCATCAAACGTTTTTGGAGCGCCGAAATGAAAGGCTGGCCCAAATGGGATGCGGATATTATACTTTATGCTGAAGTAGTGCTTATGGGCTTGTTCCTAACCATGAATGCGTCTGATTATTGGTTGCAGATCAACACACAAGACCCACATTACCTCACGGCGGGTAGTTTTCCAGTAAGTCAATGGATACTTCCTCTTTTTGACGGATTAAGTGTCGCTCAGGTTGTTGCCGTTGAACGTACCACTTGGTGGCTACACATCACGGGTATTTTACTTTTCTTAAACTATTTATATTACTCAAAACATCTGCATATCATCTTAGCGTTTCCCAATACTTGGTTTGCCAAACTCGCACCACAGGGTCAGTTTACGAATATGCAAGCGGTTACCGATGAAGTTAAGCTGATGTTAGACCCTAATGCTGATCCGTATGCTGCTCCTGCTTCCGATGCTGCTCCTAGTACATTTGGCGCTGCTGATGTTGCGGATTTGAATTGGGTGCAATTGATGAATGCCTATTCGTGTACCGAATGTGGAAGGTGTACGGCTGAATGTCCGGCCAGCCAAACGGGGAAAAAGCTTTCTCCCAGAAAAATAATGATGGATACGCGAGACCGCCTTACCGAAGTAGGTACTGCTTTGAACAAGGGCGAACAACCCAATGCAAATACCCTGTTGGACAACTATATTTCCAGAGAAGAATTGTGGGCCTGTACGTCTTGCAACGCTTGTGTAGAAGCTTGTCCAATAGCTATTGATCCACTTTCCATTATCACAGATATGCGTCGCTATCTTGTTATGGAACAATCAGCAGCACCAACAGAATTAAATAACATGATGTCCAACGTAGAAAACAACGGTGCTCCGTGGCCATTTAATCAACAAGACCGTATCGCATGGCGTGAAGAAATAAATATATGAACATGAACAAAGAAGAAGTAGAGCAATTATTGCAAGAAAAACTAGAAGACGGGGAACATATCAGTCCGGTGCTTCCAGAAGGTGTAAAAAACTACCTAATCGATATTGATGGTACCATCTGTGATGACATTCCCAATGAGGAGCCAGAGCGTATGGCTACAGCTGAACTTTATCCTGATGCATTGGAAACGCTGAATAAGTGGTATGACGAAGGTCACATGATTTGTTTTTTCACCTCTAGAACTGAAAACCACCGCAAAGTAACCGAAGACTGGTTAAACAAATACGGATTTAAATATCACTCTTTGCTTATGGGCAAGCCTCGTGGCGGAAACTATCACTGGGTAGACAACCACTTGGTTAAGGCAACACGTTATAACGGTAAATTCACCGATCTAGTTGAAAAAGAAGTGACCATTGAGGTCTTTGATGATGGACAACACGACTAACATACCAACCATGGCCGAATTAGCAGCCCAAGGCAAACAGCCTGAGGTGCTTTTTTGGGTGGGTTGTGCTGGAAGTTTCGACGACCGGGCAAAGAAAATAACCAAGGCTTTTGTCAAGCTATTGATAAAAGCCGAAATTTCTTTTGCCGTACTTGGACCAGAAGAAAGTTGTACGGGAGATCCTGCTAAGCGTGCTGGTAATGAGTTTTTGTTTCAAATGCAAGCCATGACCAACATTGAGGTCCTCAATGGCTATGAAGTAAAAAAGATAGTTACGGCCTGTCCGCACTGCTTTAATACATTAAAGAATGAGTATCCAGGTTTGGGTGGGCACTATGAAGTGGTGCACCACACCCAATTCCTAAAACAATTGCTGGACGAAGGAAAGCTTAAGGTTGAAGGCGGTCAATTCAAAGGCAAGCGGATTACCTTTCACGACCCCTGTTATTTGGGACGTGCCAATAACGAATACGAAGCGCCTAGAGACGTTTTGGCCAAGCTAGAGGGCGAGTTGATTGAAATGAAAAGTTGCAAGGCCAAAGGGCTTTGCTGCGGTGCTGGTGGCGCACAGATGTTTAAAGATGCAGAAGCGGGTAACAAAGAAATCAATATTGAACGTACCGAACAGGCCCTGGAAACAAAACCCGAGATTATTGCTGCGGGTTGTCCTTTTTGTAATACCATGATGACCGACGGGGTTAAGAACAAAGAAAAGGAAGGATCCATTGCTGTAATGGATATCGCTGAACTTATCCAACAAGCCGAAAACTTATAATATGCAAGTACCCTTTGATGCATTATCCGATGAAGCACGTGTATGGATTTATCCAGCCAGTCGCCCTTTTACTGTCGATGAATGTGACGAAATCACCACAACATTACATGCCTTTCTAACCCAATGGACAGCACATGGCGCATCCCTGAATGCGGGGGTTAGCATACCTTATAACCGTTTTATTGTTATCGCGTTAGATGAAAGCCAACAAGAAGCCACGGGTTGTTCCATCGATGCATCAGTAAAAATCATCCAAGAAATTGAAGCGACCTATGCGGTTACGCTTTTAGACAAGATGAATGTCAGCTTTAAGCAAGGGGAATACATTACCTACAAGCCATTGATGGATTTTAAGAAAATGGTCAAAAGTAAAGCTGTAACGGAAAACACCATCGTCTTCAATAATTTGGTGGTAAACAAGGAAGAGTTTTTGACGCAATGGGAAGTCCCTGCCCACCAAAGTTGGCACGCACGCTACTTTTAGCCTACCTTTAAGGTATGTTTCGCCTTTTGTTCACGATTTTGTTTGCGGCAACACTAGTGCACGCACAATCCCAACAAGCATGGGTAGATAGCCTTTATACCCAAATGACCCTCGATCAAAAAATTGGGCAGCTTTTTATGGTCATGGCTTATCCAGATGGTAATGCTTCCAAAAGAATGGCAACCAGCAAACAGATACAAGCACAACACATTGGCGGCGTCTTATTTTCTAAAGGCACCAGCAAACAACAATTACGTGACACCCGTACCTATCAAAATCAAACTTCGGTTCCCTTGCTTATTGGCGCCGATGCGGAGTGGGGCATGGGCATGCGCCTAACAGATGTACCTGCTTATCCCTACGCCATGACCTTAGGTGCATTACCCCACAGTGATTTGGTTTATGCTTTAGGTAAAAGATTGGGTACGCGCAAGCGTAGCATGGGGGTGCATGTTACTTTCGCCCCCGTTCTGGATGTCAATAGCGAATCCAAAAATCCCATTATTGGCGTGCGATCTTTTGGTGATGATCCCAATAAGGTAGCGGAACAGGGTGCTGCGTTTATGGAAGGCTTACAGGCAGCAGGTGTTTGGGCGGTTGCCAAACACTTTCCCGGCCATGGTGCAGCAGTAAAAGATTCACATATAGCACTTCCGCTTATCAACCGCAGTAGCAAAACATTAGACAGCATAGACCTGTTGCCATTCCAGCATTTGATTGACAACAAGCTTAAGGGGGTTATGGTGGGGCATTTGGCTGTGCCTGCATTGACAGCAAATGACAGCATTCCCGTTTCGATTTCTTCCGTAGTGGTAAACGATTTGTTGCAAGAAAAAATGGGTTTTAAGGGGCTTGTTTTCACTGATGCACTCAATATGAAGGGTATTTCCAGTCGCGTTGCAAAACCTGCACTCCAGGCCTTTATGGCAGGGGCAGATGTATTGTTGATTCCTGAAAACTTAACAAGCTCCATTTCTAATATAAAATCCCATTATTTGTCTGGTAATATTACTCCAGCACGTTTGGCAAAATCGGTTAAGAAAATCCTTGCAACCAAATACCAACTCGCCTTGGAGCAAACCAAAAAGGGTATTTATGAAGTTTTGCCCTTGGCATCTGATGACCGCTACTTGGTCCAACAAATAGCCAAGCAGAGCCTAGTATTAGCACACCACAACAAGGCTTTCCCCATAAAGCCAAATGCTAATTTGGCTTTTGTTGCCCTTGGAAAACAAAAGGACAATAGCTTTTTAACCGCTTTAAGACAACACGCTACTGTGCGTCAGCTTTCTCCTTATGCAGCTGCAGATATCAGCTTAAACAAAACCTTGGTTGTGGGTATTTATGCAGATACGGCTACACCTTGGAAAAAACAGTACCTCCCAACAGATGAACTTAAGCTATTGACCAAACTACTAAAACACCAAAATGTGCACGTGGTGGTGTTTGCAAAACCTTATGTGTTGCGACAGTTATCAGATGTACGCGGATGTTCAAGTGTGTTATTGGCACACCAACAAGAGCTGGCTTTTGTTAAGGCTGCAGCACAAATGTTATTTGGAAAAATCGATGCGGTGGGTAAATTGCCCGTTGCCGTTGAAGGTTTTGATTGATTGTTTTGTGCTTCGAAGTATTACCAATACTTTTGTTTAATGCTAGTTAAAAACCCTTGTCCTGTAAAATATTTTTAATATGAAAATAGCGATTGTTTGTTACCCAACCTATGGCGGTAGTGGGGTAGTGGCTACCGAACTTGGAATCTCCTTGGCCGAAAGGGGTCATGAGGTGCATTTCGTAAGCTATAAACAGCCAGTGCGTTTACAGTCCTTAGCAGGGAATATTCATTTTCACGAGGTTCATGTGCCACGCTATCCGCTGTTTCATTTTCAACCCTATGAGTTGGCGTTGTCTAGTATGCTCGTAGAGATGGTGAAGTTGCATCAGATAGAGCTGCTACATGTGCACTATGCCATTCCACACGCCTATGCTGCCTATATGGCCAAGCAAATGCTTAAAGAAAACGGCATTGATATTCCATTGGTGACCACCCTTCACGGATCAGATATTACCTTGGTAGGGAGCCATCCATTCTACAAACCTGCTGTTACCTTTAGCATCAATAATTCTGATGTGGTAACGGCTGTCTCCAAAGATTTGCGCAGCGACACCTTTAACTTATTTGATGTGCACAAAGAAATTTACGTGGTACCCAACTTTATCAATATATCGCGTTATGACAATATTCGCGTGAATTGCGAGCGCGGAACCGTTGCGGCTGCAGATGAGGTCATACTTACGCATGTAAGTAATTTTAGACCTGTAAAGCGTGTGTTAGACGTCATTGAAACTTTTGCAATAGTACGAGAGCATATCCCTGCCAAACTAATGATGGTTGGCGATGGGCCAGACCGCTTGGCTGCTGAAAATCGCTGTCGTGAATTGGATATTTGGGATGATGTTGTCTTTTATGGAAAAACCAACGAGGTAAGTAATATTTTATGTTATTCAGATTTGTTGTTATTGCCCTCGCAAACCGAAAGTTTTGGACTGGCTGCCTTGGAAGCAATGGCTGCTGCCACACCTGTTATTTCCACCAACACGGGTGGATTGCCAGAAGTAAATATTCACGGAGAAACAGGTTATCTAACAGCTGTTGGTGATGTAGATGCCATGGCAAAATATGCCATTGCACTCTTGTCGGACAAGGAAAAGCTAACCTTGTTTAAGCACCAAGCTTATGAGTATGCATGTCGTTTTGACGTGCACCAAATTGTTCCTGCATACGAGGAAATGTACCAAAAAGCGTTAGCGTAAATTACATACGAAACACGCCAAAGGCATCACTGCCTTCAATGTTGTCGTTGTAGACAGTAGCCAAACACAGGCTTAGGTGTTTGCGTGTATCCCGTGGATCAATCACGCCGTCGTCCCAAAGTTCTGAAGTAGCATGCCATACGCTCGCCTTTTGCTTGGCATCTTGATACATGGCATCTTTGGCTTTTTTCAATGCTTTTTCATCCACTTTTTTGTTAAGCGAAGCCGCAGACTGGCGTCTTACAATTTCCATCACACCCGACAATTGTTCAGCGCCCATTACGCCAGATTGCACATTGGGGTAGGAGAATAAAAAGCGGGGTTGAAACGAGCGTCCGCACATGGCGTAGTTTCCAGCGCCATAGGAATTACCAATCAACAAACTGATGTGTGGTACGGTGCTGCCTGAAACGGCATGTATCAGTTGCGCACCACTGTTTATCATGCCTTTTTGTTCATATTGTTTGCCCACCATAAAACCAGTGGTATTGTGAATAAACAATAAAGGGGTGTTGGATTTGTTCGCCAGTTGGATAAACTGCGTGGCTTTTTGTGCCGACTCGGCAAAAATAACGCCGTTGTTGGCGATGATGGCTACGGGATAGCCATTGATGTTGGCCCAGCAGCATACCATGGTAACGCCGTAGTTGGTTTTAAACTCGGTAAACTCGGAATTGTCCACAATACGAATCAATACTTCTCTGATGTCTATGGCTTTTTTGAGGTTAGCCGGTACGATACCCAACAGTTCCTCTGCGCTATACCTTGGAGGTACAACGGGTGTGTGTGGTGCTGCGTAGGGTTTTGCGGGTTTCAGTGTCTTGACTACGTCTCTTGCAATGCTGATGGCATCTTGCTCGTCCTCGGCTAAAAAGTCTGCAACTCCCGATATGCGGCTGTGCATATTGGCTCCGCCAAGTTCTTCGTCCTTAGCAATTTCGTTGGTGGCCATTTTCACTAGGGGAGGCCCTGCCAAAAATACTTTTGCAGCATCCTTTTGCATGATGGTATAGTCCGACATGCCGGGGACATAGGCACCGCCAGCTGTGGCATTGCCAAAGACAACCGATATGGTTGGAATGCCCAGTTTGGAACGTCTGGACATTTCTCTAAACGAAGCACCGTAGTTGTTGAATACACGGTCTTGGTCGGGCAAGTTGGCACCACCGCTTTCTACCAAATTGATGGTAGGTAATTTATTTTCTAATGCGATTTCACCCAAGCGCAACACCTTTAGACTGGTTGCATAGTCCACGGCACCGCCTTTGCGCGTACCCAAGTTTGCATTGATCAAACACAAGCGTTTGTTTACATAGCCAATTCCAGCAACTGTCGTACCGCCTGGACCAAAACCACCTTCGTGTGTAAGTCCTGCCAAGGGCATCAACTCCAAGAACGGACTGTCTTTGTCTAATAATAAGGCAATGCGCTCACGCGCCAAAAACTTTCCTCGCTTGCGCGCACGCGCAATGGAAGCTTCCGTGCCTTGTACTTGGCTGTTTTTTAGCTGTTGGTGTAATTCCAGCACCAGCTTTTCCATCTCGGCGTAGTTTTCTTTATAACTCGCTTTGTTTGTTTTTATGGCAGATTTAAATGGTCTCATGTAGTGTAAATCCCTGTAAAAGTACAAACTTGCTTTAATATCAACTGGTATTAAATATTGTTTTACATTTATTGTGATGAAAAAAGCATTTTGTTTTTTAATTATTGCCCTTTTCTTATCTTGTGTTAAGACAACACACTACGATAAACCTGCTCCTTTGTATGTGCTGGATGGCGTTGTGGTAAGCACCATAGACACCATATCTCCTGCTTCGATAGCAAGTGTTAATGTAATCAAAGATGAAAAAGCAATTGCCAAATACGGGCAAAAAGGAAAACACGGTGTTATTGAAATTGCCACAAAAGATGAATGAACAACAAACCATAGCCGAACTCGTAGAAACACTTCAAACACGCCTTGAAAAAGGACAGTTTAGAGATGCGGTGCACAAGATAAAATTGATGACCACCCTTGAGACTGTGCAGCGTATGTTAAACGGTAAATAGCTCAAAATCAATATATTTGGATCATGGAAAACCTAATCCAATACTTCGAAACCATTCCCTCGCTACACCGCAGCATCATATTGGTGGGAGGTATCACGCTTTTTTGGTTGATAGAAGGATTGGTGCCTACACGAAGCTTATCCTATAAAAAATGGCGCCATGCGCTGCCTAATTTCTTTTTTACAGCAACTTCGGTTTTGGTAAACTTCTTTTTGGCTTTTTTACTGTTGAATACTGCCGATTGGACACAAGCTAACGGATTTGGTATATTGCATATTGTCGCATTGCCCCTCTGGCTCTATGTGGTTTTGGGTGTGTTGCTCTTGGATTTTATTGGGGCCTATTTGGCACATTTGGTTGAGCACAAGGTAAAGCCGCTGTGGATGGTGCATTTGGTACATCATTCCGATCATCACGTAGATACCACGACGGCCAACCGCCACCACCCACTTGAGAGTTTGGTGCGTTTTTCCTTTACGCTATTGGCTGTTTTTATACTGGGTGCGCCCATTGGTGTGGTGATGCTCTATCAATCGCTGTCGGTGGTTTTAAGCCAGTTTAATCACGCCAATATCAATCTGCCCGTCAAGCTAGACCAATGGCTTAGTTATGTGCTGGTAACCCCGCATATGCACAAGGTGCACCATCATTATGTGTTGCCCTACACCGATAGCAACTACGGCAATATTTTCGCAATTTGGGATCGCTTGTTTGGTACCCATATGCATTTGGATGCAGCGCGCATCGTTTACGGCGTAGATGTTTTTCCCAACGAGGAGGAGAACAGTAGGGTAGGGAGCTTACTGAAGCAACCCTTCCAATCGTATCAAAAACCAACTACACAAGCCCAATAGTATTTTACTACCTTGGCATTAAATTTAACGTCATGAAGAAAGCAAGTCTATTGCTATGTTTTGCCTTATTGATGCTGTCGTTTACATGTACAAATGACGATGTTAATGTGATCAACGCAGACTGCCTTACCGATCCAACTCCCGACACCGTGTGCACAATGGATTATGTTCCCGTTTGCGGTTGTGACGAAAAGACCTACAGCAATGCGTGTGTTGCCGGTGCTGCAGGGGTACTGACGTGGACAGATGGGGCTTGTGATTAACTCCTTAAGCAATATTTGATGTTAGCTGTTTGTTAAGCTTGCTTCGCTACTTCGATTGGCTTTCATTTTTTTGTAAATTGTAACTCAATTAAACAAAGCAAAATGAAACACATACTATTAATTTTTACAACAGCCCTTTTCTTGGTTTCGTGTACACAAAACCCAAACCCAACTTTTGATGCAAATGTCGAACTGGCCAAAACATGGTTCAGCACATTTGAAGCAGAAGATATGGAATCAATAGCCGCGATGTTCGCCGATGAGGTAGAATATCAAGGTGCGTTTTACGGCATGGAACTGATGTCTACCAAAGAAGAAGTGCTTGCCTATATGGGTGGATGGCATGCTGCTATGGATAGTATTACCTACACACCAGAAAACTTTTTACCGGGTGTGGATCCAGAAACCAATCTTCCCAACGGAAGTGTACGTACCTATGGTACTTGGCGCGGAACAAGTGTCGCATCGGGCAAAAGCTTTGCGGCGAAGTTCTATCACTACATGACTTTTGACGACAACGGACTAATCATCAACGGTGGTGACTATGGCGATGCCATGGGCATTATGATGGCGGTTGCTCCAGACGCGGAGTAAGTTACACTCAGTCCTATTTAAAACACCTCAGGTTCTTGATCAATGCAAAAACTAGAGGTGTTTTTTTATGTGCCATACGCTGTTAGCGCACAGCCTATTTAAATTTTAAGTAAATTGTAGCTTAATTAACAACTGTTATGAAGTTTTTAAATACCTATTATCCTATTATTTTGGCTTTTCTCAGCTTTGTCTACTCGGTATACCTTTGGTTTACGGGAAACGAGCTAGAGGGTATCTACGTAGGACTTTGGCCCATTACCATTTTGGGATTTGCCATTGCCATCAGACAAAGACGCAAAGATGACAAATAGCATTATGTTTTTTGTCGGATTGGGCATCGTTGTGGTGTATACCTTTTTTCTGATTGGTATCATTTCCAAGCAAAACAAGGCGGCCAAAAAGGAAACCCCAACAGCGGTGGATGTCCTTGACATGGACGGCATGGGCAACCAGGGTAGGGTACCCACCAAAGCAGCTAAGAACAGGGCGTAGGCGTCAGGTTTTCTATAACCTTAGGGCATTTCCTGGCGCGCGCCTGTCTTGCCGCCAGGCAGGTCTGTGACGCGTGACTAATCTTATTCCTGATTCGAGCGTTTATAACGCGTGACTAATCTTATTTTATTATTTACCATAACGGCGTTACTTTAACATTTGTTTGCTCAGGATTTCCTTCTTCATAAGCTGCATAGCTGCTATTTCTCCAATCACGCTCGTGATAAACAAATTGAGCATCAACAGGGTTATAATGAATATAATTAACCCGCTGTTCCCATTTTTTGTGCGTATCAAGAATTATAGGGTGAAACCCATCTTTCCATAGTTTGTACTTTGAATTTCTTTTAATGCGTTTTGCTTCAAAAGCAAATTTGTTAAGTAACCATTCTCGTCTACTTTCGGGATGCTCTTTAATGGCTTCAATCAATTTCTTTGAGGTATGTTTTTTAAAATCACGAATAATAGCGTTAATATCTTCTTTTTGAGACGAAACGACTAAGTGTAAGTGGCTTGTCATGTACACATACGCATGTATAACTAATCCTTTTGATTTTATACAGAAGTTAAGCGATTCATCAATTATATGTGTGTAAACGGGTCTAATAAACAAATCAACCCAGCCAATAAGTGTAAGTGTAATAAAATTGGGCTTGCTATGATCTACGACTTTGTATTTCTCGGACATAAATAGATTTTAGGGTATCTAAATATAACATTTTTTTAAGATGGGCACGCGTTATAAACGCGCGCCAGATTTTTTATAACCTTAGGGCTTCACACCTT
>ERZ887830.415-NODE-415-length-27195-cov-7.737104_pt1 | contig 27195 bp, 32 predicted proteins | sample MGYA00521101_ERZ887830 | MGnify/ENA primary metagenome ERZ887830 (study PRJEB32303, sample SAMEA104408592) | aquatic metagenome | biome: Marine water; feature: Pelagic; material: water | place: Baltic Sea | collected 2014-06-05T16:38:00 | depth 1,762 m ... | reverse complement strand
TTACGAACAGCAGTCAGACTAAAAATTTATCTGAAACAAAACCTGTTAATAGCGTTTTATCACCTGCAGAAAAGCCCGAGCCAACCCCACCAATAATAGAACAAGCCACACAATCAGATACAGCGGTAGCAGCTAAAACAACAGGTGAGGGAGAACAAGCAGTAGCAAATATCAACAACACTAATTTGCCTTTAAAAGAAGAGGTAAATGAAATAGATGATTCTACTGAACAACAGCGTGATCCAGAACCGACGATAGCTTCATTAGAAAAGCCTAATGAGGCACAAGATATAATTGCTCTCCAATCTGTTATTACACCCATAGAGCCAATCAAATTAGATAGTCTAATCAGCAAAAATATGGCAGAGCTTGAGACCCTGTTAGGGCCTCCAAACTTTATAATTGAAGAACAGAAAATGCGTGTTTGGCAATATGCAGCAGGAGAATGTATTTTTGATTTTTTTCTGTATCTAGAGCAAGGAAATTTTATCGTAACATATACTGATTTTCGGGCAAAAATGTTGAATCAAACAATCGAAAAATCACTATGTGAATATGCATTAGCACACGCACAAACGCCTTAGATTATTTAAGTATTTATTAGTCTTGCATCCTATTTACTTATAAATTCTTTTCTGAAAATAAACATAAATCAAAAATCGGACAAGAACCACATTCAGGTTTTCGTGCCTTACAGATATAACGTCCGTGCAATATTAACCAATGATGTGCTCCTTTTTTCCAATGGTCAGGCACCCTTCGTACAAGCTCTTTTTCAACCTCATCTGGCGTTTTTCCAGGCGCAAGTCCAGTACGGTTTCCAACCCTAAATATATGTGTATCAACAGCAATCGTTGGAACACCAAACGCTTCGTTCAAAACAACATTAGCTGTCTTTCGACCAACCCCAGGCAACGCCTCCAATGATTTTCTATCTGATGGTACTTCACTGTCATGAGTTTCAATTAATATCTGTGAAAGCTTAAGGACATTTTCTGCCTTGGTGTTATATAATCCAATTGTTTTAATATGATTCTTAATCTCGGCTATCCCTAATTCTACCATCGATTCTGGCGTAGAGGCACGCTGAAACAGGGCTTTTGTTGCTTTATTAACACCAACATCTGTTGCTTGTGCAGATAAAACCACAGCTACGAGTAGTGTGTAGGGATTACTAAAATCAAGTTCTGTTTTGGGATTCGGGTTTGCCTTAGATAATATTTGAAATATATGTTCTATATTAGCTAAAAGTATTTTACGTGATTTTGATTTACTAGTTGAAGCCATTTATTATAATCCTAGATTTATATTAAATATATATAGCCTATTATATGAAAGTAAAACATATGGTCGACCCTTCCAAGAAATCATTCTGGCACCATACAAAACAAGATATGGAACAAGAGGTCATCACTATAACTCTATGGCCTTATCGATCACTTGGGCGCCGTGGATATCTTTATTTAATGACCGGCTTCATAGGGTTAATTTTTATTCTTTCTTTATTATTTTATACGCTTGGTGCATGGCCAGTAATTGGGTTTCTTGGCATAGAGGTTGGCTTGGTGTGGCTGATTTTCCGAGTAAATTATAATTCTGGTAGAAATTATGAGCAAATTTTTATAACTGCTGACAAAACATCTATTGAAAAAGTAAGTTGGCGAGGAAAAACCCATAGGTTTGATATAAGCTCTGCCTGGATTGCAGCGAAGTGCATCAAAGCCAATGGGCAATCAGATAAGCTGCTACTAACCTACCATTCCAAACAGCTAGAAATAGGCAAGTTTCTGCCTCCAAGGGAGAAGTTTTCTCTAGCTATTGCGTTAAATGATAGTTTTGAGAGAATGCGCGGTGCAACCTAGCCTAATACATCATCCATGGTGAAATACCCCCTTAGATTGGCTTGATCCATTCTACCCACAATAAACTGCGCTGCCTTTAGAGCTCCACGTGCAAAAATAATTCGGTTATTTGCTTTGTGAGTAAGTTCAATGCGCTCATCTTTGCCAAAAAATATTACCGAATGCTCTCCTGCGACATCGCCTCCCCGAAGCACAGAAAAACCAATATTGCCTTTTTTTCTTGCTCCTGTAATGCCATCTCTTCCGCTATCACGGGCATCTTCCAACGAAACAGATCTGCCTTCTGCTGCTGCCCTTCCAAGGGCTAGAGCTGTGCCTGAAGGCGCATCTATTTTTTGGTTATGATGCGTTTCTAAAATCTCAATATCCCAACTATCATCTAACATAGATGCGATTTGCCTAACCTGTTGAGATAGCAATGTGACGCCAATAGATGTATTTGCACAATAAATAATAGGAATATGCATTGCTGCTTCTGCTATTTGCTTTTCCTGAGATTGATTGAGACCTGTTGTGCCTATGACCATTGCTGTGTTGGTTTCAAGTGCAACCTTAACATGTTCAATAGTGGCTTCTGGACGTGTGAAATCTATAATCACATCCGTATCAACCCCTAATATATCCGCAGATGCAGATATTATAACACCTGTATTTTGATTGACGGTGCCAGCTGAAATATCCTCACCAATTAGAGCAGATCCATCCGCTTCAGTTGCCGCTGTTATAACAAACTGACTTTCATTTTGGACAAGCCCAAAAATCATTTGTCCCATGCGACCGCCAAAACCTGGTAAGGCTATTTTAATAGGAGCAGACATTTTTTACCTATCTTGTGTTTTTTTTATTCCTAGCAGGGAAACACATCACTGGCTAGAGGGGGCTAATTATTTCCGAAAATTCGCTTTACTCTTTTCATAAAGCCTTCTGTTTCTGGAGAGACGTTACCCTTTTCGTCAAATTTCTTTAATAATTGTATTTGCTCCTGAGTAAGTTCTGTTGGTGTCTCAACATGAATTTCAACAATTTGATCTCCAGTTTTAGTACCCCTCAGCCCAGGCATGCCTTTACCGCGCATTCTAAATTTACGACCTGATTGAGTGCCAGCTCCTATTTTTAATTTTGTTAATTGTCCGCTTAATGTGGGCACCTCAATTGATCCGCCAAGGGCTGCTGTAACCATTGGTACTGGAACTTTAACGTATAATGTGTCGGCATCACGTTCAAAAATGGGATGTTCATCTACTGATAAGAAAATATATAAATCGCCTGCTGCTGCTCCTCTTAGTCCAGCCTCACCTTTTCCTGAAAGTCGTATTCGGGTACCTGTATCAACCCCAGCTGGCACTGTTACAGACAATGTTTCCACTTTCTGGATTCTACCCTGTCCACGGCATGATTTGCACGGATTTGATATGGTCTCACCAGCGCCTTGGCAGGCTCCACATGTGCGCTCTATGGTAAAAAAACCTTGTTGGGCACGTACCTTTCCATGACCCCCACATTGGCTACAGGTAACAGGTTTACTACCCTTAGCTGCGCCTGTTCCAGTACAATCATCACAGGTTGCAGAAACAGTAATCTGAATATCCTTATTACATCCAGAAAACGCCTCCTCAAGAGAAACAGATAAATCATATCTAAGATCTGCTCCTTTTCTGCCATGTCTACCTTCACTTGAACCACCAGAAAACTCGCTAAACATTTGATCAAATATATCAGAAAAGCCGCCGCCGCCGCCGCCGCCAAAACCACCACCACCAAAGCCGCCACCGCCAAAGCCACCTGCCGACTGGTCAAAAGCAGCATGACCTAACCTGTCATATGCAGCCCTTTTTTGGGGATCTTTTAAAACTTCATATGATTCAGATGCTTCTCGAAACCGTTCTGCTGCAACATCATCATCTGGGTTTCTATCAGGATGGTTCTGCATCGCTAACTTGCGATAGGCAGTTTTAATGGCTTTATCATCTGCATCTCGACTGATGCCTAATACTTCGTAAAAATCCCGCTTTGCCATATTTATTAACCAATTTTATTTAGAGTTACTGCACATTATTCAACACTTGATTCAACGCTTGATTCAGCGCTTGATAAATAAAACAGCCATGGGCATACCACCTTAGAATAAGATAATATGCCCATGGCCTTGTAGCTAATAGTGTTTAATTAGCTTTCTTTATGTCGTCTTCATCAATTTCTTCAAATTCTGCATCTACAACTTCATCAGCGTTTTTATCTGAGTTATTTTCAGCTGTTTCACCTGCATTTGCTTCTTCAGACTGATACGCAGCTTCGCCTAATTTCATCATAACTGCGGATAATGTCTCTGTTTTTTCTTTAATAAGCGCATCATCTTCGCCTTCTAATGCAGAGTTCACATCCGCAACAGCCGCCTCAACTTCAGAGCGAAGAGCAGGGTCTGCCTTGTCACCCAAATCAGTTAGTGTTTTTTCAGCTGTATGCGTTAATGCTTCAGCTTGATTTCGGGTCTCAACTGTTTCCCTGCGTTTTTTATCATCTTCAGCATAAATTTCTGCATCTTGAACCATTTTTTCTATTTCGTCTTCTTCTAATCCACCTGAGGCCTTAATCGAAATAGCTTGCTCTTTGCCTGTCGCCTTATCTTTTGCACTAACCTTAACAATGCCATTAGCATCAATATCGAATGTAACTTCAATCTGCGGAAGACCCCTTGGTGCCGCTGGAATGCCTTCTAAGTTAAATTGTCCAAGCGGTTTATTATCACTAGCCATTTCCCGCTCACCTTGGCAAACAGAAATAGTTACTGCTGATTGATTATCATCTGCTGTCGAAAATACTTGGCTTTTCTTAGTAGGAATAGTTGTGTTTCGGTCAATTAGACGCGTAAATACGCCGCCCAATGTCTCAATTCCCAAAGATAATGGGGTGACATCTAAAAGAAGTACATCCTTAACTTCACCAGTTAATACACCAGCTTGAATAGCAGCGCCACAGGCGACAACTTCATCTGGATTCACGCCTCGATGCGGCTCCTTACCAAAGAATTTTTCAACTGTTTCAACAATTTTAGGCATTCTAGTCATGCCACCTACCAAAATAACCTCATCTATTTCAGAAGCATTAATCCCAGCATCCTTGAGAGCTTTCCGACAAGGCTCAAGACTTCTTTCTACCAATTTAGAGACAAGTCCTTCCAATTTAGCCCGAGTCATTTTAACATTTAAATGCTTTGGACCTGACTGGTCTGCTGTAATAAACGGCAAATTGACATCTGTTTGAACCGCACTTGATAATTCGATTTTGGCTTTTTCTGCAGCCTCTTTAAGGCGCTGAAGTGCCATTCTATCATCACGTAGATTAATGCCTGTCTCTTTTTTAAATTCTTCTGCTAGAAAATCTATAATCGCCTGGTCAAAATCCTCACCGCCAAGGAATGTATCACCGTTGGTTGATTTAACTTCAAATACGCCATCACCAATCTCAAGTATTGACACATCAAACGTGCCTCCACCCAAATCAAACACGGCAACTACTCCTGTTTCTTGTTGGTCAAGTCCATAAGCAAGGGCTGCTGCTGTTGGCTCATTAATAATACGCAGTACTTCAAGGCCAGCAATTTTTCCTGCATCCTTGGTTGCTTGTCTTTGCGCATCGTTAAAATAAGCAGGAACCGTAATAACTGCCTGGTCAACCGTCTCACCAAGATAACTCTCTGCATCCTCTTTTAATTTACGAAGAATAAAGCTGGAAATTTCAGATGGAGAAAATTCTTTACTATCAATATCAATCCAAGCATCGCCATTTTTAGCTGGCTTAATCTTAAACGGCACTAGTTCTGCGAAATTATTTGTTGCTTTATCATCAGAACGACGCCCAATAAGACGTTTAACAGCAAAGATTGTTTTCTCCGGATTAGTAACTGCTTGACGCTTTGCTGCTTGACCAACCACTCGCTCTTCATCATCTAAAAAAGCGACCATCGATGGCGTGGTTCTGCTACCTTCGGCATTTTCAATCACTTTTGGTGCTTTACCATCCATCACGGCAACACATGAATTTGTTGTTCCTAAATCGATTCCTATTACGCGACCCATTTTCTTATTCCTTTTAAAATATCTATTTGTGTTTCAAGGGATTATGAATGCATCCCAAATTCCACATCTATTTCACATATAAGTGCTGTTTTTCTGCATGCAAGACCAATAATGAAGGACAGTCTAAAAAAATTACTTTTATGCCTGTTTATCTATGCCTGTTTATCAATCGAGCTTGTATCATCTGACTCTGTTTGACTGACTTTTTTTGATACACCAACCATTGCTGGACGAAGGAGACGGTCATGTAACAAATACCCAGGCTGCGCTACCTGCACAACTGTGCCTGGTTCAATTTCATCGTTTTGTACTTCAAACATCGCCTGATGGTGATTATAGTCAAATTTCTCACCAACTGGGTCAATTTTAGTAATTTTGTGGCGTTGCAAGACAGAATCAATTTCATTAGAAATCATCTCAACCCCAACCAATATATTTTTGAGATTCTCATCCAAATCACTCTTATCTTCTGGCGACAAAGCAATTGCCTGTGATAAATTATCAAAGCAAGACAGTAGGTCTCGTGCAAAAGATAAGTGGCCATATTTATTAGCTTGAGCTACATCTCGTTCACTACGGCGACGTATATTTTCAACATCTGCAAGTGCGCGCAATAATTGGTCTTTCAATTCTGCTTCTTTTTCACTTATGTCTGACGCCTCTCCCCCATGCGCTTTAATTGCGGCTTCATCTGGAAATAAAATTTCATCTGGTATCTCAACAGACATTTTATCCACGTCGTCAGATTTATCTTGAGCTGGATTTTCATTATTCTCTATCGATGAGCCTTGCTCTTCTGCTGACTGATCTAGACAAGCTTCTTGTGATGTTGTTTTTTTGTCTGGCATATCTATCCTACAATTTTATAAATGAGAAGTGAATGATATTTGGGAATTATATACACCATTGCCAAGGGGCAGGGGTTATTTTTTATTAAATTAATTTGTTAAATCGATAGAAATAACCTGTGTTTATTCAAGAAATCGTGAAATTGCTTCAGATGTATAATCTACCATTGGAATAATCTTAGCATAATTCATATGCCTTGGCCCAATAACTCCTATAGCACCTATGATATTATGTTTTATATCTCGATAGGGTGATAAAACCATTGAACACCCTGTTTGTTCGAAAAGAGGATGTTCAGACCCAATATAAATTTGCAACCGTTGAGCTGAGCTTACTTCTTCAACAAGTTCTTGCATTTGCTTTCTGAGTTCTATGACGTCAAAAAGGTTGCGAAGTTGGTCAATATCAGACTTTGTTTTAACATCTGCTAGCAAGTTTGACTGACCATGTAAAATCAATGATGCGTCTCTGCCGCCTTTGCCATCAGACCATGCTGCAATGCCATTTGCTACAAGTTGTGAACTTAACGAATCTATCTTGCTCGAATGTTGTGCCAAATCCTGTAATAAATGTGTGTTTATTTCTGTTATAGATTTTCCGCGATAATAATAATTCATATAATTTGTGGCTTCTTGAAGCGAAGATGAGAGCACTAAATCTGGTTTTGAAATGAGTCTGTTTTCAACGTGACCATTTGAAAAAACAAGAATAACCAATAATTTTTGCCCTCCCACCTCAATAAACTCAATATGATTTACTGTTAACTCCTCTGTTGGGGAAACTACCAATGAGACACATTTTGATAATCCAGAAAGAGCGTGTGTTGCATTATCAAGCACCTGAGATACGCTCAAACCTTTTGCTTCTGCGGCATCATCAATAGATAACTGTTCCTCTTTGGTTAACTCGCCTCTCATTTCCATCAGACCATCTACAAAAAGCCTCAGTCCAGCATGTGTTGGAATACGACCAGCAGAAATATGTGGTTGATATAATAATCCTGCATTCTCAAGCTCTGCCATTATAGAGCGAATAGTTGCAGAAGAATAATCACCCCCTCTGCTCTGGGAGATTTTAGCCGACCCTACTGGGGATCCTGTTTCCAAATAGCTTGTTACAATTTGGTTAAAGATAGCATGAGAACGATTATTCAGAAATGTGAGATGATTTGATTTATTCAACAATCATATCCTATATATAATCCATATGTTTAAAACAGACCTTATTTAAATATATTTACTTTAGCTTGCCTGACAAGCATATCAGTCTTATCTTAAAAAATCCGACAAAATTTAAATAAGAGATAACATGAACGAATCTATTATGCATCCTGCTAGACCATCTGGGCGCAATTTTAACGAATTACGTCAAATCAAATTAACACCTCATTTTGCCAAACATGCCGAAGGATCTTGCCTGGTTGAGTTTGGAGATACTCATGTATTATGCACTGCTAGCATTGATGAGAGAGTGCCTGCGTTTCTGCGAGGGCAGGGTCGTGGCTGGGTTACAGCAGAATATGGAATGCTTCCACGATCTACCCATAGCAGAATGGATAGAGAAGCAAATAAAGGAAAACAATCTGGTCGCACTATGGAAATTCAAAGGCTAATTGGCAGGTCTCTGAGGGCTATTACCAATCTTTCTAAATTAGGAGAGAGACAAATTGTAATTGATTGTGATGTATTACAAGCAGATGGTGGCACAAGGACAGCAGCTATCACTGGTGGGTGGGTTGCTTTAGCCATAGCAATTGAAAAATTATTGCTTCAAGGAAAAATTGAAACATCTCCTTTAACAGATCAAGTTGCAGCTATTTCTTGCGGTATTCATAATAATCAAGCTGTTTTGGACCTAGATTATGCAGAAGATAGCACCGCACAAGCAGATGCAAACTTTGTTATCACAAGCAACAATCAAGTAGTAGAATTTCAGGCAACAGCTGAAGATGTGCCTTTTGATAAATCGAAATTTGATGAAATGTGGTTACTCGCACAACAAGGATGTGCTGAGTTATTCAACAAACAATTAGACGCAACACGACAAGAAAGACCGTAAGGCTATGGCGCGACAATTTACTGATTCAAAAATTGTTATCGCAAGCCACAATTCAGGTAAGGTAACAGAAATAGCTGAGTTACTTGAGCCACTCGGCGTTTCTGTTATTTCGGCAGGCGATGCAGGATTACCAGAGCCTGAAGAAACAGGCAAAAGTTTCATTGAAAATGCAGAGCTTAAGGCTAAGGCCGCAGCACTTTCTTCTGGTCTCCCAGCGCTTGCAGATGATAGTGGATTATCTGTATCAGCCCTTGGCGGAGCACCTGGAATTTATTCTGCAAGATGGGCAGGAGAGGAAAAAGATTTTGAGAGGGCAATGAAACGAGTAGCAGATGCGCTTCTTATGAGCGGACAATATGATAAAACTGCTCATTTTCACTGCGCCCTTAGTCTATGCTGGCCTGACGGTGTATGTGAGACTTTTGAGGGTGTGTTAGCTGGAAATTTAATTTGGCCCGCAAGAGGAGATAAAGGTTTTGGATATGATCCTATGTTTGTTCCAAATGGTTATACACAAAGTTTTGGAGAGATGGATCCTGTCGAAAAACACGCTATGAGCCATCGCTCATTAGCATTTGAGAAATTATTAAATAAATGCTTTCAGAGATAAACTCTCACTCAAATCGCCTAGGTCTTTATATTCATTGGCCGTTTTGTGCCTCAAAATGTCCTTATTGTGATTTTAATTCACATGTTCAAAAAGATGTGGATGTCGCTGAATGGCGAGAAACCTTTTTATCTGAATTGCGCTATATGGCTGATATTTATGAAACAAAAGCAGCAGCGCCAGCCATGTTACATTCAGTTTTTTTTGGCGGTGGAACACCAAGCTTAATGCCCGTTTCAATAATTAGCGATATTTTAGATAATATCGGAAAGCTATTTACCCTTGCGCCTAACCTAGAAATTACAGCAGAAGCAAATCCCTCCTCTACTGAAACCAAACAACTAACCTCTTTCAAAACCGCAGGAATTAATAGAATATCAATAGGCGCCCAATCCCTAAACCCTAAAACACTTCATTTTTTGGGCAGAGCGCATAGTAATCACGATATCTATAACGCAATTGAGGCTGCTATGGGTCTGTTTGGACAAGTATCCGCCGATTTTATATATGGAATGCCTGAGCAAACAATCAATAATTGGCAAGCTGAGCTCAATCAAATTATAAAAATAGGGTTATCTCATATTTCTGCCTATCAACTTACAATTGAACCTGGTACCCAATTTTATACCCGTCACAATAAAGGAGAAACCCTTACATGTGATGATTCTATTATGGCAGATCTCTATCAAACCACTACTGAGATGCTGTCTGAAGAAGGGCTAAAATTATATGAGATATCAAATTATGCGCTCCCTGATGCGCAATGTATACATAACTTAATTTATTGGCAATCACATGACTGGCTTGGCATTGGTCCTGGCGCACATGGAAGATTTACTCTACCCAATAATCATCGTTGGCATAGCCAGACAAGACGAAGTCCAGACGGTTGGATATCTGCTGTGAAGGCAAATCAACATGGTATTGATAGTCAAATAGAAGATGATCAAGCAGAGTTTGCAAGAGAGATTATCTTAATGGGATTAAGGCTTTCCTCTGGAATTAACCTGCCTGAATGGCTTGTCGGTAACACAGAATTTATAAATGTAACCTGGTTGCAACAATTCAAGGAGGACGGATTATTGGCAGTTAACCAAAATCATCTTCGTGTTACCCACAAAGGTCGTGTTCATTTAAATTCAATAATATCCAGATTACTGAATTGATGGTTTAACAAGCATATTATCTGATATTTCTAAAATTTCAAATACACGCTCTGTTAATCCTGCTTTTGACATTTTAAATTGTCCGCTAAATCCAATAAATCCTGCTTGATTTTCAAGCTGCGTAGATAATGGAACAGGAGACTCTAGAGCTGAAGTTGTAATTACTAAAGCTGTTGCATCAAAAGCCATCTTAGCAAGATCATTTGCATCCATCCTAAATTCTGCCTGCCATATCTTATTAAATTTTGATTCGGCAGGTCTTATCGGAAGCGTTAACACTGTTTTTTGTAAAGAGGGCTCATTCAGTACTTTAGGGCGATTCCATTTATCTATGCCAATAAATAACGCCCTATCTGGTCCTAAATCATAATAAGAGAGTATTGGTGCTACCTGCAAAATGAAGTCTGTATTGCCTGCTATTATTATCGTATCAAAGGCAGGGGGAGGGAGTGTTAATGGGTCTTTTGTTGTATCTACATATTGAGTAAATTTTTTAATTTTAGAGAGAAATTGCTGCTGCTCCATCATAGATATATCATCTAAATATAACACCGAACTAGGTAAGAGACCATATTCACCCAACTGTTGAATCGCTGCATTGGTTATTTTAGTGCCAAGCTGTGAAGAAGAGCTAATTATTCCAAAATTCTGTTTTTTTCTGGCAATGGCAAAATCAATCAATTGCGAGATTTGATGCTCTGGAAGGTATCCCAAAACCCAAAACCCCGATTCAGCAACATCTATATTGTTTGAAAAAGATAAAACAGGAATATTAAATTGTTTAAAAATAGGTTTTATAGCTATTACAGAATCTGAAAAAACTGGACCAATAACAACATCAACATCACTAGCTATTGCATCATTTGCAGCATCTATAATTTTTTGTCCCCCCGCTGTATCAAAATATAATAATTCTACATTTGGGTTTTTCATCTTAAAGAATGCAAGTTCAGAACCGCCAGCAATTGTATTTCCAAGATAAGAAAAAGGACCAGAAAGTGGAACCATTAAGCCAATTCTGAATTTCGATTTATCCTGTTCTTTTGTGTCTTGCTTTTGCGTATAAGAATTTTGATTTTTAGGCATAATTTGAACAGGCATTGCCCTTTCAGCAAGCATCTTAAATGCCGCCTGCAATGCAGCATTTTCTAATTTACTTTGTTGCCTTGTATTTTCTTCAAGAGTTTTCGACTGAGAGACGCCCTCTGTTGAGGTGTCTATCTCACTCCTGTTTGTTGCTGATTGAGATTCCTCTATCTGCAGTTCGATAGACGGAGGTGCCAGTGCTACTATTGTCTCTTCTGATTTTATCTCATCTATATTTTGGATTGTACCTTCAGATGCACTATTTGATTTAGCAGATTCAACTGCTGGTTTTTTACCTCTATTTTCATCAGGGGTAATTTCATTTAGCGCTTCCGAATTTTCTAAAATTTGCTTAATGACATCATCAATTTCAGAATCGTCCTTATTTACTATCTCTTCAATATAAACTGTTTGAACAGTCGGAGCGGAGCCTTGCATCTCACATCCAACAAGAATAAATAAAGATAATAAAAGCACAATATGATAAAAAAATGGGCTTGGATAATAAACAGTTTGTGAATAAGACCTGTTAGACATAGTTGTTTGTTTTTCAATTTTATCCATAAACATTATAAATTTATTCCGATATTTTTAGCAAATCTCATACCCTAATATTTAATTTACTTTAAAGTAGTATAAGCTTTAACATCACTCAGACAGCTTAATAATCCAATTAGAAGTAAACCATAAGATAAATTATATACTTAAAACCATCCTTTTGGGAAAAAATTAATGTTAGTTATTGTAGCAACGCCCATCGGTAATATAGAGGATATTTCTGTACGTGCGATAAATTATCTTCGTAATGCTAATATCATTGCATGTGAAGATACAAGAACTACTAAAAAATTATTGCGATTATTAGGCGTGGAAGTTGTTGGTAAGTTTATTGCTTATCATGACCATAATGGCGCTTCAGTGAGGCCCTTCCTTATCTCTGAGCTTGAAAAAGATAAGCTTGTTGTACTAGTAAGCGATGCTGGAACGCCCTTAATTTCTGACCCTGGCTTTAAACTAGTTGAAGCCTGCCATGAAAAACACATCAAGGTTTCTGCAACACCTGGACCAACAGCCCCTATAATGGCGTTGACCGTGTCTGGATTACCAACCGATAAATTTACATTTAATGGATTTATACCAGCTACTGTGACTGCAGGTAGAAAATCAATTTTGCAAACAGCAACCTCAGAGTTAACACAAATTTGGTTCAGCACAGCATCCAAACTTAGCGCCCATTTAAGCATATTATTATCTGTGTATGGTAATAGGCAAGCTGTTGTCGCAAGAGAATTAACTAAACTTCATGAAGAAGTACGCAAGGATTCGCTTGAAAGCCTTTTAACATATTATAAAGAAATGGGTCCTCCAAAAGGAGAGATTGTTTTGGTGGTCGGAGGTGCAAATGAACCCGCATCAGAAAACAACGCCAGCCAAATTGATGCCTTGTTAAAAGAGGCATTACAACGTTTAAGCTTGCGTGATGCTGTTAATGAGGTTTCAATTTTATCTGGAATGCGCAAAAAACAAGTCTATCAGAATGCGCTCACCATCCTGAATAATAAATCCTAACCTAATAAATATGGCAACATGGTAACAGCGCGACAACTATCCGAACGCAAGGGAAGACGGGCAGAAATTATTACAATCTGGCTATATAGGGTAATGGGGTGGCGACTTATGAAATACAGAACTAAAACACCCTTTGGTGAAATTGATATAGTCATGCAGAAAAAAATGCGGCTGAAATTTATCGAAGTAAAATATAGAAGTTTCAGACCTTTAAAAAAATTTTATGCTGAAATGGAAACAATCTTACCTTCGGCTACTCAGCAAAAACGCTTAAAGCGCTCAATTCATTATTTTTCTGAAAAATTTATTGAAAATAGTAACGTTAATAATAATCTATTTTCTGTAGAAAGTGACATCATTCTATGGAACGGCTGGTTTTACTTCGATATTCAAAAAGATGTCATGGAAACCGAAACTGCATTCTGATATAAGAAATTATGGATTTAGTAATGATTACCTCACATCAAAGGGAAAAAAGCATGCCTAATAGAATTTTCTCCTCCGTCCTGCTTATTATAGCCACACTTCAACTTACTGGGTGTGCTGGCGCGATTTTAGGCGCTGGTGTTGCTGCTATTGGCGCTTCCAGCAGTGAAAAAGGATTTGCAACCACCATTAATGATACCTCTATTTCTCTTAAAATACGGGATAAATTTGTTCAAACTGATATTGATTTAGTTGAAGGTATTTCGATTGAAGTAAATGATGGAAATGTGCTGCTAGTTGGAAGAATTGAAAATGAAGAACTAAAAGTTCAGGCAAGCAAATTAGCTTGGGAAGTTCGCGGGGTTCGCTCTGTTATTAATGACGTTGAAATTGCTGAAAAAGTATCTTTGAAACAAAGAGCTACAGATTCATCAGCTGGTGCAAATCTTCGCAGATTACTGATTACTGATTTAAACATAAATTCTCTTAATTATTCCATTGAAGTTGTGAGTGGTGTTGTTTATCTGACTGGAATTGCAAAGGATCAAGCAGAGATAGATAGGGTAACAGAACATGCACGCAATCTATCATATGTATCAAGAGTGGAAAATTACGTCATTCTGCAAGATGATCCTCGCGATTAAATCATGGTAGCACTTCGGGTAGCCATACAGATGGACCCTATTGATGCAATTGACATTAATGGGGATACAAGCTTTCGCCTTGCTTTAGAAGCACAAAACAGAGGCCATTCAGTTTATGTTTACAAACCAGAAGATCTAAGCTGGGATGAGGGTGTGGTGAGTGCTAATCTACACCCTGTTACTCTACGTGATAAGGTTGGTGATCATGTAACTATTGGAACAACAACATTTATGCCCTTATCCAATTTTGACGTTATCTTAATGCGTCAGGATCCTCCTTTTGATATGGCATATATCACGGCAACCCACCTGTTAGAACATTTACCAAAAACAACTCAAGTGATTAATGACCCAGCACAAGTAAGAAACGCTCCTGAGAAACTTTTGGTAACGCATTTTATAGATTTAATGCCTCCAACATTAATCAGCAATGATAAGAACAGAATTGTAGCGTTCAGAGAAAAATATAAGGATATCATTATTAAACCGCTATATGGTAATGGCGGCTCTGGAGTCTTTCGGCTACAAGAAAATGACCAAAATCTTAATTCATTACTAGAGATGTTTGCCAAAGCAAGCAGAGAGCCCTTAATGATACAAGCTTACCTGCCAGCAGTTCGACAAGGCGATAAACGTATTATGCTAGTAGATGGAAAAGCTGTAGGTGCAATTAATCGCGTTCCATCAGAAAATGAAGCACGTTCAAATATGCATGTGGGTGGTCAGGCAAAACCAAGTCAGCTAACTGAACGCGATCAGTATATTTGTGATAAAATAGGACCAACTCTTAAAGAGCGCGGACTATTATTTGTGGGTATTGATGTAATTGGCGATTATCTAACAGAAATAAATGTTACATCACCAACAGGAATACGAGAAATAGAGCGCTTTTCTAATATTAATATTGCCGAAATAACATGGCAGGTAATAGAAGAAAAAGCAGCTATTATTAAAGCACAATAAGTCGCTATTTTTATCTATTTTATATCTATTTTTATGAGACAAATGATTGAATTCGGTAACTAAGTGCCTCTGCTAAATGGTGAGGGTGGATTTCTGCTTTTTTTTCTAAGTTTTTTATAGATGTTGCTACTCTCAATATTTTATGAAACCCACGAGCAGTAAGTGAAAATTTATCTATAGAGTCTCGTAATAATTCTGCGGCTGGCGGTGTTAATTGAAAATTAAAATCTGCTGGTAATTTCGCATTTAAAATTTGGTTTTCAGATGGATCAATATAAGCATCTTCACGCGCATTTTTAACTCTATTTCGAATTTTCTCACTGGTTTCTGAGCGTTCAGATGATAATAATTCACTTGCTGATAATGTGCCCAGGAAAATGATCATATCAAATCTATCTAATAATGGACCAGATATTCTATTTTGATATTGAACGGCGCAAACAGGTGCTCTGGAACACGCCCGTAATGGGTCAGATAAATACCCACAACGACACGGATTCATGGCAGCGATAAGTTGAAATGAAGCAGGGTATCTTATTGTCTGATTAGCACGCGAAATTACGATTTCTCCTGTTTCCAGAGGCTGCCGCAAACTATCAAGTACATTTCGTTGAAACTCAGGAAGCTCGTCTAAAAACAATACACCATTATGAGCTAACGATACCTCACCTGGCTTTGACTTATGACCCCCGCCAACCAATGCAGCCATAGATGCTGAATGATGAGGATCTCTAAAGGGTCTATTACTCACTAAACCTTGATCTGGCAGTGTGCCATTTATGGAATGTATCATAGTAATTGTCAGTGCTTCTTTGGCAGAGAGTTCAGGTAATATATTTTTCATTCTCGCAGCAAGCATGGATTTGCCTGCCCCTGGAGGACCAATCATAAGAACATTATGTGCCCCAACGGCAGCTATTTCCAAAGCCCGCTTTGCCGTTTCTTGGCCTTTTATATCAGACATATCAATTTTTTGTGATTCTGGTTTAGATAGCTTGGCTACAGGATAAGCTATGGGTTGAAGCCCACGCAGATGATTACATAAAGCAAGTAAATTGGGTGGTGCTATTACCATCAAATCACCTGCCCAAACAGCTTCTGACCCGTTTGACTCAGGACATATCAAAGATAAGTCTTTGTCAGATGCGGCAATAGCGGCAAGCAAAACACCTGGTACAGATAATATAGAACCATCAAGTGATAATTCACCTAATATAATAACATCATCAAAATAATCCTGAGGCAAGGCACCCATCGCAACCATAATAGCAAGTGCAATCGGCAAATCATAATGTGCGCCTTCTTTCAACATACCCGCTGGAGATAAATTTACCGATATACGCTTGGCTGGAAAAGATAATCCTATATTTGACAAAGCTGCCCGAACGCGCTCTTTTGATTCAGCCACTGATTTAGAAGCTAATCCTACGATGGTAACAGAAGGTAGCCCAGTCGAAATATGCACCTGTACTACAACATCATTAGCAAAAAGCCCATTAAATGAGACAGTTTGTATAGTTGCATTCATTGGGTCTCCGTTTCACCAACATTTTAATATGTTCCCACATTAAAGCGTAAGTACGAAGAAATGATTAAACCTGCTTAACCTTAATTTTACACTGAAATCTAAAAGGCTTAAAATTCACTTTTTTTGGAGTTTTATCTCATTCTCATCGGACCAATAGGTTCTCCGCCAAGAATATGCACATGTAAATGAGGTACTTCTTGATGACCAAAACCACCTATATTTGAAATCAGCCTGTAACCCTTTTTATGGGCACCTGACAGCTCAGCTGCTGTTCCAATAGCTACCACAAAAGCAGCTTGTTCTTCTGTTGACGCCGACTTTGAAAAATCATCCATATCAAGATAAGACCCTTTGGGAATTACTAATATGTGAATAGGGGCTTGCGGATTTATATCATAAAAAGTCAGTGTGTGAGGGCATTCACCTAATTTCTTGCATGGGATTTCCTTCCGGAGAATTTTAGCAAAAATATTTTCTGTATCATATGATGGATGTGTCATTTATACCGCCTATCAAATTTTTTAAGAAATACGTGACCTGTTTTGTTTTTCTGCATGTCCTGAGATACCTTCACGATTGGCTAATTCAGCAAGCACTTCAGAGAATTTTATATCTGCAGCAGCAAGTACAACAAGATAATGATATAAAACGTCTGCTGCTTCCTTGGTAGCTGCCTGACTATCATTTTTCATAATATCTATCACTAACTCAGTAACTTCTTCTGTTAGCTTTTTAATCGGTTTTTCAGGTGAATTAGCCAACAAAGACGCTGTATAGCTGCTATCTGGGGATGCTGTTTTTCGTGATTCTATTGTTTTGATTAGATTTTCTAATACTAATAAGGTCATTTATAGCCCCTCTGATTTTCGTATTTATCTCCCTTAATAAAGAGAGTCCCGAATGATTATATCTGCATCATGCATTGCTTGTTTTACTTCATTTATTGAAATTTCTCCAAAATGAAAAACAGAAGCTGCTAAAACAGCAGAAGCGTGCCCGATTTTTACAGCATCTACAAAATGACTTGTGGCTCCTGCCCCACCAGAGGCAATTACAGGCACACTAACCATATCGCAAATAGCCCTTAGCATGGGCAGATCATATCCTTGTTTTGTTCCGTCACCATCCATTGATGTAAGTAAAATTTCTCCTGCGCCTAACTGAACCGCTTCTTCTGCCCATTCAATTGCATTTATTCCTGTTGGTTTTCTGCCACCATGTGTGAATACCTCAAACATTCCTTGCTCATTGGTTTTAGCATCAATTGCAAGTACCACGCATTGAGAGCCAAATTTTTCGGCTGCTCTTGATAGCAGATATTTATCATCGACTGCTGCTGAATTCACAGAAACCTTATCTGCACCAGATAATAACATTCGTCTAAAATCGGCTACCTGCCTTACACCGCCACCTACTGTTAACGGAATAAAACAATTTTCGGCGGTCTTTGATATAACATCATAAATCGTCTCACGATTCTCATGACTTGCCGTAATATCTAAAAAACAAAGCTCATCAGCACCTGCAGCATCATATAATTTTGCCTGCTCCACTGGATCGCCAGCATCAATCAGGTTCACAAAATTAACACCCTTAACCACTCTGCCAGCATGCACATCAAGACATGGAATAATTCTAGATGCCAACATTTTAAATATCCTTTGTGGATAGTTGGTTTGCTGTCTGTATCGCTTCTTTAAGTGATAAACGACCATCATATAAAGCTCGACCAGTTATAATGCCATCAATACCAAAATGGGCAAAGTTAGCACAAGCTTGGATATCTTCTATTCCGCTTACACCCCCAGAAGCAATCACAGGAATATCAACTGCTTTTGCTAAATCAGCAGTAGCTTCTGCATTTACACCTGTCAGTGCACCGTCTCTGCTAATATCAGTGAAAATAATAGCTGCTACGCCGCAATCTTCAAACCGCTTGGCTAATTCGATAACAGGAATAGCGCTTAACTCTAGCCAACCTTCTGCTGCTATCATTCCATCCCTAGCATCTGCGCCAACTGCAATTCTTCCCTCGAACGCTCTGGCTGCTTCTTTCAAAAGCGCTGGGTTTTTCAAAGCAGCTGTTCCTAAAATAAGTCTATCTACACCTACGCTAAGCCAGTCTTCTATGGTCTGTAAATCACGTATTCCGCCACCAAGCTGGACTTTTGAACCTGCTTTGATGATTTGTTTTACTGCATGATTATTAACTGGCTTTCCTTGTAAAGCACCATCTAAATCAACGACGTGAATCCAACTGCAACCGGCTGCAACAAATTCCTTTGCCTGCACCTCTACATCTGGGGCATAAACAGTCATTTTATCAAAATCACCATGAAGTAATCGAACGCCCTGACCATTTTTAAGGTCTATAGCAGGATAGATATGCATTATTTCTCTCTAAATCTGTTTTGTAAAATAATAACCAGCGACATATTCGCCGTCGATCAATGCATAATTAGGATGTATCCCAATTTTAGTGAAGCCCAATGTTTCAAAAGAATGAATGGCGCGGTCTTGGGTTGCTCTTACATCCAAATTTATGGTTTGAAACCCATTAGATTTAGCATAATTCTCAGCTTCGACAACAAGTTGCCCAGCCATACCATATCCACGTGCCCATGGGGCTAGAAAAAATGTTGTTAGCTGACAACTAAATGCCTGTGCCTCGTTATTTTGTGGGGGTTTTAAAATCTGACAAGAACCTGCGATAACATGATCTAACTTACCTACAATTAACACTCTATCTGGTATTAATAACACCCCACGCCAATAATTTTCCAACACAGAACGAGATGGTGGAGCAACCCATCCAAATCCGCCACCTGCTTGAATTGCCTCCTCTGTCGCATCACACATTTCACTCAAATCACCTGCATGGAAATCATCTATGGTTTCAACCGTTACAATCGGAATTCGAGAGGTATCTAAAAACTCTTTATCAGCTATAATAAAATCATCGCTCATATTATATTCGCCAATTTAAAAATGAAGATAGCAATGTTAATCCTGCTTTTTGACTTTTTTCTGGATGAAATTGTGTGCCTATTTTATTTTCATTCGCAACTATCGCTGTCACATTCTGCCCATAATCAGTCACCGCAATACAGTCATCTGGGTTATCTGGTACAAAATGATAAGAATGCACAAAGTAATAAAAAACATCATCTACTAAATATGATGAAAACGAATGGGCACTCTTTCTTAGGTTGATTTTATTCCAACCCATATGCGGGATTTTATATTTATTTTTTGGTTCCGGTTTAAGAGCGATAACATTACCTTTGATCCAATTCAACCCTTGCGCTGAGGTGCCTTCAAATCCATTGGTTGCCATTAATTGCATGCCAACACAGATACCCAAAAATGGAATGGCAAAATTCTGAACACGCGTTTCTAAGGCTTTCTCCATATCCTGTATTTTACCTAAATTGTGCTTACAGTCTGCGAAATGACCGACACCAGGCAGGATAATTTTATCTGCATTTAATATGTCTTTTGGGTCGGAAGTTGTTGTAACCTGCCATTCTTGTGATTGCTCATTTGCAACCCTGCTTACTGATTGCTGAACTGAATGTAAATTACCAGAACCATAATCAATAATGACCAGTGATCTCATATCACAGGCTCCCGCCGAGCGTGCCTTTAGTAGAGGGAATTTCATCAGAGGCACGAGGGTCAATTTCTGTTGCCTGGCGCAAAGCTCTTGCTAATGCTTTAAAACAGCTTTCAATAATATGATGTGTATTTACGCCATAAAAATTTTCTACATGAAGGGTTATTCCTGCCCCCATTGCAAAAGCCTGAAACCATTCTCTGAATAATTCTGTTTGCATAGTGCCTAGAGTTTGGGAAGGTAAAACGACACGCCAAACCAAAAATGGTCTGCCTGACAAATCCACCGCGACCTGAGACATTGTCTCATCCATTGGCAATAAGCTTGACCCATATCGAGTTATACCTCGTCTATCTCCAAGAGCTTCCTTAAATGCCTGACCAAGTGCCCAGCCTGTATCTTCTGTTGTATGGTGATCATCAATATGCAAGTCACCATTAGCTTTAATGATAATATCCATTAAGCTGTGCCTTGCTAATTGCTCTAGCATATGATCAAGAAAACCTACACCTGTGTTTATTTTCCGCTTGCCAGAGCCATCTATAATAAGACTAACTGAGATATCTGTTTCATTGGTTTTTCTGCTTACATCTGCTTTTCGCATATTGACGCTCTTTGTAATGATTTACGCATTTAAATTAATCTTTTTTCGTTTCAGACTTACCAGTTTTTTTAAAATTTGACTAGTCTGCGATTATATAGATTACATTATTTAGATATCTGATTTTGCGTAATCATATGTATCAGACAGAGAAGAAAGCATCTTATCTACCTGAAACCGTAACTCACCACATTGGTTTTCTGATAATCTGTCAATATTATTAGCCAAGATATTACTAAGTGCTATTGCTTTGGGACCTAGATGAGATGCATTTAAAACTGGCTTTGGATGAGAGAGTAATGCTATTCGTTTTAGCTGCTCAGCTTCATCCCAAATCAATCCTAGCCAAACACATATCTGATCAATAAGTGCAGCAGAGGGACGCCCTTTTTTTCCATGCTCCAAAGCTGATAAATAAGCAACAGATACTGATAATTTATCTGCTTGCTGCTGGAGTGTTTTTTTATATTTAGTTCTTAAAAAACGCATATGCTCACCAAATGGGGTCATTATAGCTTCTCCCTATTTCTACGAAGTCTGATATAAAAGGCGCCACTGCCTCCATCTTTAGCCTGTGCCTGTCCAAATGCCAAAATATAGACAGAGCACATATCTGATTTCAACCAATCAGGTAATTGGTTTCGCAAAATTCCTTTGCCCTCAGACCCTTTGCCAGTAATCACTAAAATAGTGCGCAACTGTTTTTTAACAGATCGCTGAATAAATGATTGTAATGACCGATAAGCATTTGGTTGGGTCATCCCGTGTAAATCTAAAGTTGCCTCAATTTCAAACTTACCTGATCGTAATTTCTTTGAACTAGATGCATCTATGCCTGAAGGTTTGTCATACCTTAAATCTGATGGAGTCGGTTTTTTAGCGATGGCATCATTTCGCCCAGAAATAGAGGCTAGCGAGGTTGATAGCTGTTTTATAGATTTTTTATTTGGTTTATGAGTACTGACTTTTTCATCTATATTAGGTGTTAGAGCAACAGGTGAAATTTTATTTGATTTTATAGGCTCAACAGTTTTAGTTACTTTTTGCCATAAATCTAAACTGTCGGGTTTGGATTTTTTTTTCACCATTAGCCAACCTAATTATATACTTCAATCCGTGGGGTTGATAATTTAGCAGCTTAATCGTTTTCTGCTGTTCCTGTTTCAACCAGCCTCCAATTAGGATCTGAGCTTCTGATATCACGTTCGAATACCCAAATATCTTCTATTGTTTCACTTGAAACGCTATCCTCATCAATAATATTATCACTTGCATCAGTAAGCGTTCTGGATTGAACAGTAACATATTTAACAGAAACAGTAGCAATTCCCTCTATAATTTCTGAATCCAACAATTGTACATCTTTTACTTTTTCAACATCAATTTTTAATATTTCCCCAGCAGAGTTTCGTTGATGAATCGCACCTGAGAATTCTTCATATAAATCAAAACCCAGATATCGCCTTAGCTCTCCTACATTTCCTTCAGCAAATGCACCAAGAATAAGTGAAAAAGCTGCTTTAGCGCCATCTAAAAATTCATCCTCTTTAAAGGATGGGTCCATTTTTCGAAGATCCTTTAAGCCAGAACCATTCAACATTATTGGTTCAGTCACAGATGATTGATCCTTAAAATTAATGACATTATCTTTAGCGGATTGTGGTTTGGATTTGGGTTGCGGTTTTTCAAATCCCTCCCTGCCACCAAGAATAGACCTTAATCTAAAAATTAAAAAAAGCGCAATAACTGCAAAAATTAAAATATCAATAAAAGGCATGATGATTCCCATCGTTTCGAGATGAATTTAACACAGCGTTTTAATTCTGCTATGATTGTATTATAACTCTACAAATAGGCTATTAATAAGACAAGAACAACCAACGAGAATTAAAAATGCGTAAACCAGCCGGATTATTTATATTTTTAGGGTTAGGAATCTACGGATGGATAGAGTTTGAAGCACTAATTTTTGTTGGAAATGCTATAGGAGGCTTCTTAAGTTTCATTGGAATTTTTTTAACTGCTTTTATTGGGTTGTTTCTCATCAGAAAACTAAATAAGCGTGTTTTTGCCGCTTGGCAAAAAGATAGAGAAAATAATAAACACGGATTATCTAAACTAGCAGAGGGTCTATCTATACTTTTGGGAGGGTTGTTGCTTCTGATACCTGGTTATTTTACAGATCTTATTGGGCTTATTTGCATGTTGCCTTTTATCAGAACGCTAATCGGAAGTATCATTATAGCAAATTTTGCAGATCTCAGAATTTTTTCTGATTTACGCAACAGACATCATCAATATTCTAATAACATGAACGATAATCCTCCAAACTCACCAGAACAAACAATAATAACTATTGATGGTGATTATACAGAGAAAAAATAAAACCTATCTCGTAAACAGACTCCTTTTAATACTTTATTAACGAACCTATAGTTAATGAAGTACGTCTAACAACATTCAACGCAGGTATCCTGCAAAAAGTCGCATTCGCCTTTTACATTCTATGGAGCATTTTATGGCTAATCAAGAGAACAAAAATACAGCATCCCCTTCAATCACTATGCATGCCCAATATATAAAAGATTTATCTTTTGAAAATCCGCGTGCTTCTGCTGTATTTACTAAACAAACAGGTCAGCCAGATGTGGAGGTAGGGGTTAATGTCGGAGGCAGCCCACTGGATGATGATAGATACGAAATTTCACTAAATCTGAATGCAAAGGCGACTGTTGATTCAGAATTACTGTTTCTTGTGGAGCTAAGCTATGGCGGCATCGTAAGCGTAAACAACATATCTGATAAAGACAAAAACCCCTTTATAATGATAGAAGGTCCACGATTATTATTTCCTTTTGCAAGAGCAACTATCGCTAATGTTACAAGAGAAGGTGGGTTTTTACCGTTGAATATACAGCCTATAGATTTTGTTGCTGTATTCAAATCAAATTTCGAAGCAAAACAAGCTAATAAAACCAAAGAATAATATGATATTAAATTTTAATTAATCAGGTCTTATCCATATAGGATCTGTAATTAGCTTCAGAAATTCTGCGTGTTTTTCAAGCTCACTTTGTGTTGCTGAATGAGGGCGCGCAGGCTTTTCTGGTTTGTTTATCTCCTTAAATGAGATGTGGGGATTAGCTGTTATATTTAACCCTGCATCTATGTTACCAGTATCCTCATCTGATAATAATGTTGGTTGCTGTCCGCCTCTTAATTCAACATATACAGCAGCAAGCAAGTCAGCATCTATCAAAGCACCATGTAAATCGCGGTGAGTATTATCAATTTGAAATCTTCTACAAAGTGCATCTAGGGAAGCAGCAGCCCCTGGAAATTTTTGACGCGCAATTTTAAGCGTATCAATTATTTTATCGTCTTTTATTATGGGAAAGCCAGATGAAATAAGCTCTGAATTTAAAAAACCAATATCAAATGATGCATTATGTATCACCAGTGTATCATCTTTAATAAAGTCAAGAAACGTCTGTGCGATATCTTTAAAAATAGGTTTATCTGAAATAAAGGCATCTGTAATGCCATGAATTTTTATTGCGTCAGGGTCAATTTCACGCTCTGGGTTTATATACAGATGTAATGTCTTTCCAGATGGGACAAGATTGATAATTTCAAGAGCCCCAATTTCAATAATTTTATGTCCTTTGGATACATCCAATCCTGTTGTTTCTGTATCTAATACTATTTCCCGCATATCAAACCTTTAAATACAAATAACAAGATTTATCTTTGTGTTATCAACCAACGTTTTAATAACTTAAAACTATAGGCTTTCCCTAATCCCGATGGTAGACAATAATCAGCTAATCGCATTTTTTCATATTGAGGTAATTGATGATGTAAAATTGCATTTAATTTATCTGATGTCATTCCAGCCCGTTTTAATGCACGTTGTCTAAGCAAAAATATCGGTGCCCAAACACAAATAACCTTATTACAAATAACATTGCTGCCTGTCTCAAACAACAGGGGAATATCAACAATAATTACTTTTTTTCTATTGTGTCTCATCTGTTCTAAAAATTTATTTCTATCTCTCCATACGAGTGGGTGAATGATAGATTCTAACTCATATTTTGCGGATTCATCTGAAAAAACAATCTCCCCTAATTTTTTTCTATTAATGCCTTGGTCAATACTTCCAATATTGCCAAAAATGGATAGGAGTTCAGGCACAGCCAAGCCATATGCCCCCATTAATTCATGCACCGTTTTATCTGCATCATGCACAGGGATACCTAAATGCCTAAACATCTGACTGACACTTGATTTTCCTGAGGCAATTGAGCCTGTTAGTCCAATTATTTTCATTTTTCAATAATAGGAGAGTATATATCTAGGCCATGCGTTCTCATAAAATCTAACAATGGAAGCAACGGAAGGCCTAGAATATCATAAAAAGAGCCAGTGGTTTTTGATATAATGTGACATCCTTGATTTTCAATCTGATAACAGCCTGGTGTGGTTAAAGCAGCTGTTCCAATTTCGTTTAAGTACGTATCAATTTCTAAATCGCTAAGTGAACGTAAGGTAATATTAGGCGAAGATAAATGATGCCAAACTCTTATTCCATTTAAAAAAACAACAACACTGGTATGTAATTTATGCGTTTTTCCTTGTAGCTCTTGTAAATGTATTTTTGCTTCTTCCATCAAGGCAGGTTTAGAAAAACAACGATTATTTAAATCCAACAATTGGTCAGACGCAATAATGAATGCATCTGTGTGTTTTTGAGCAATTTTATTGCCTTTCATCTCTGCTAATAAAGTAGCGCAATCTGCAAGAGGCATACCTTCAAAAATCGCGCTTTGTTTTATTGATTCCTCATCAATTAATGCCGCTTGGGCAGAAAAATGAATATTCGCATTTTGTAACATCGCTTGACGTGAGGCTGAGGCTGAGGCGAGAATTATAGGTTTATCTTTAAATTCATACATTTTCTTTATCATCTAACCATTGTCTATGAAGATGAATAATGGAGGCTGCTATTTCTTCGACAGAACGGCGAGAGACATCAATAACAGGCCAATTATGTTGAGTGAATAGTTTACGTGCTTCTCTTATCTCATTTGTTATTAATTCGATATCAGCATAAGTAGCATTATTTGAATCTGACAGATGCTGAAGTCTGGTTTTACGAACTTGCATTAATCTTTTAGGATCTGTGGTTAAACCTACAATAAAAATATTCTTATTAGGCAATTTTTCGATTGGAAAAGGTACGTTTGGCACTAATGCATAATTACCAACCTTAAACCCTCTATGACCAAGATACATAGAAGTGGGCGTTTTTGACGTTCGAGACACACCTACTAATAGCATATCTGCATCATGTAAATTTTCAATGTTAAGACCATCATCATGCACCACAGCATATTCAACTGCTGCCATGCGTTTAAAATATGCTGTATCTAATTTATGTTGAGCGCCGACTTTTTTAGTTGTTTGAGTGCCAAGAACAGTAGAAAATAAATCTACTACCGGGTCTAATATTGATAGGCTTGGCACCCCTTTATCATTACATATTTTTTCTAGCATCTGTCTTATTTCTATATCTACAATAGAAAAAAGAACCACCCCTGGGTTTTTTTCTAAATTACGTTCCACTGCATCAATATGAGCTTTGTTGCGTACTAATGTCCATATATGTTCTGTTATATTTATATCTTGGAATTGACCCAAACCAGCACGCGCATATTGATGCACTGTTTCCCCTGTAGAATCTGATATAAGATGCAAATGTAATTGATTAATTTTAGCCATTATAGCCTTATTTATGAAATTGAGTTTACCTAGTTAATAAAATTGTTTTTATAAATATTATATAGTCACTTAAATTTGTGGATAACTCAACTATCGTTTGTGGATAAGTGAGATATACCTAATAAATAAATAGGTTATTAAAGTTATACACAAATTTTATGTGAGAAAAAAAGACTGTTTATAAGTTAATACAAGAATTACTAAAAATGTGAATATATAATATAAATTCATTAACTGATTGAATAAATTGAATAAATAAAGACAATATAAAATGAGACGTTACATATCTATGTGGATAATATTGTAGAAAACTATGGTTTTACTGTTTTTACCATTTACGATACATACATCTAACACTAC
>ERZ887830.410-NODE-410-length-27425-cov-20.446730_pt1 | contig 27425 bp, 16 predicted proteins | sample MGYA00521101_ERZ887830 | MGnify/ENA primary metagenome ERZ887830 (study PRJEB32303, sample SAMEA104408592) | aquatic metagenome | biome: Marine water; feature: Pelagic; material: water | place: Baltic Sea | collected 2014-06-05T16:38:00 | depth 1,762 m ... | reverse complement strand
CTGTAATTTACAAGAGATTCCGAATTATTTATATCACGAATAGGAACTAAACTAAGTGAGCCCTTCATGCGTCCGTTTGCACCAGGCGTATGCCACTGTGAAATACTGAGTATTTTATCACGCATTGTTTCTGCTCTTTCTAGAAATCCTGGTGGGGTCATTAGTTTTATCTCAAGCCAATTATCTTCGTCAACTTTATCATGATGATCCATAATTATTTTACAATTTTCAATGAATCTTTCTTCGTTGCCTCGGTATAGATCCATACTAGCAAAATGTGCACTCATATTAACACTATTAATATATTTTATTGCTTCACTCCAGAATTTTGTACTTCGACTGCCATTTGTAGTTACCAATATCCATTGATTTCGAGACTTTAAATATTTTAAAATGTCAATGAATTGCGGATGCATTGTAGGTTCACCTCCACCAAAATTCCATCTGATTTGTTCGCCGTTACCCCAATTATCGATAATCATATCGATAGTATTTATAACAGTTTCATATGATGGAAACTTTTCAGTATTACTATGAACTGCTGGCCAACAATAGTCACATGCATAATTACACCGTCTTCCAATGTCCCATAAGATTTGATATGGAATAGGAAAGTTCATTTCTACTCCAACGCTTTCATCTATATTATCAGTGAGATAATTCTTGCCACCACGTTTAGTGCCATCATATTGATTATGTGTCACATCCAGTAACTTCATATGTTCTACAGTTTTCGCTTTACTTAAAATTACATCCGCGCCGCAGCCACAACTCTTAAAAGGACAAACTATATAATTTTCAGGTATATCAATACCTTCACGAATATTGCCTAACAACCCCCAATTTTTCGGTATGTCATCTAATGTACTTTCCCATTTCCATGCACTTGCAGTTGTATCAATATTATCTGTTTGTATATTCTTTCCTAAATTCTTGAAAAAAGTTTCTTCTGCTTCTTTTAATGCATCTTGTAGTTTAATATGTTGTTCGCATGTTTCCCAACCGTTATTAGGCAACGGCCAACCACCTATTGTATTTTCATTATACCATTCAATATGCGGATAAGAACCAAATATTCTTTCACGCTCAACCCTCCATCCTTCTACAGTTGTATCATGATGTGCAGTACTATTTCTATGACTACTGGCACAGTTGCCATTCCATATATTACCATCATAATCTATATAAAGTCCACGCACTCCGGCACTACACTGCCATCCCTTCCATTTGTTATGTTCTCTTGCAATAGCCTCATCCACACTCATTCTAATAAACTTACCATTCGTATCATACACACGTAGTTGTTTATTATCTAATGGGATCCGAGGATCTGATTTAATCGGCATCTTCTAAGACCTCATATCTATTTTTGGGAAGTAGTTTTTTACTCATAATATCAAAGTTACAATGACACATACTTTTTGTGCACATTACAGGCTTAGTTGGCCATTTGATATTCTTTGGCAACTTCATATTACCAAGAGTTCCACCAACTCTACACCAGCCAATCATAACACTGCCATCAAAGTCTACTACAATCTGTTCTATGCCACTCCAACACAACCAACCTTTCCAGTTATTTGTCTTATCATTAATAAAACGATGGGCACTACTATTTTCACTTAAATTATTAACATCATCATGCATTTGCATACTGCCACGATATATAGGCCAAGACTTTGTATGTTCTATATTACTTGCTAGATCATGCCATTGCCTATCAATGTATTCTATTTGTGCATCAGTATAAGTATAAAGTGTTTCACCAAAATCTATAATTAACGGTTGCAAAGCAAGGCTAATATTTGGAATACTAATAACAGTTTCAGCAAGGTCTTGACAGACTGGCCATATTTCTGGATCATAATGCATCATTATATTTACATGGGTCCGACATTGTTCACTCATAATCTTAACTACGTTAAGAAAATGCTCTGCATCGCCTTCTTCTGGATGAAAACTTAAACAAACATGATCGAATTTCTCTTTATTCTTTTCCCACCATCGCAAGGTACGACTTCCATTACTAATAAATCCAATGTCGTGTCCAATGGATTTAATATATTCAGCACACTTGATAAAATCTTTCCACAAGGTTACTTCTCCTCCAGTAAATTCGAAATATACTTTACGAGGAGAATAATGTTCTACTGTAGCATCAATGAATTCCTGAATAATTTGAAAATCATTCCATCCAAAACTACCATCATTTAGTATACTTGGACAATATGAACAAGTAAAATTGCACATATTACCCAAATTCCAATTCACAACTACCCAATCTTTACACTCAGAGTGGTGATGATCTAGTCGATTATAAAAGTCTTGTGGTCCTAAGGGCATCTACTTATCTTTGTCCATTTTATTATTCATTTGTTCTTCCAAACGTTGCACAGATTGTAATATTTCCCATAGTTTCCAATCCATAGTTTTTGCCAATTCTAAAATTTCAGCATTAAATTCATTGTTATTTTCGTTGACTTCATCAATTGGTGCATCCAATAGTCTTATTTTCTTAACCATAATAATCTCCTAGGTTATAATTTTATCTATCCCAACCGGTTGATTTTTCAGTTGCCAGTGGATTTCCTACACGCTTAGGATTTATGTAAACTAATTTAAAAAAGTTTGACATTTCTGCTGTTGGATCACATAATTCCATTCCTAACAATTCTGATAATTTATCACCCAATTCCAATGATTTATCATATAACAAGTCTTCATCGAATTCAGAATTGACAGACAAAAATTCTGGATATACATCATCATGAAAATACGATTTGAACCAATCATAATCACTAATACTTTCAGTGATAAAGGTTTCATCGAAGTTGACACGATAACATCCCAGACGCGCACCATATATTGCCCATAAACCATTTTCTATATCTGCACCAATATTACACCAGGTAAGTAATCGATGATAATTCTTTGGCCAAACTTTAGTTTTAAATTTAGAAGGTTCAATAATTTTGCCTTCATCCAACGACATTTTAACACCTTCACGAAAACCACTACGAAATGCTTGAAATGGTGATCCACTATTAAATATCATTGAATATGTATTATTCATTTGCTTGTAATCTAAATCCCAACAAAAGTCAAGTTTTTTAGTTTCATTATCTGCATTCTCATGAGTCCGCATATCTAACACAAGTTGTACAGGCCAGCATTTAATCCCACCATTGCCATATACTAATCCATTAGTTATGTTCTTTGCGCCCCAGGATATTACACTTTTACTTATATCAATGTTGCTAGGAAAATTCAATACAAGATCAAAGAATTTTTCATCAACGATATTATCACCATCAATAGTTATAAATCTATCTGATTTACTTTCACGCGCACAAGCCTTATGTGCATTATCAAATCCTTTTACGCCATCAATACGTTTTGCGTGTGGATACTTCTTCAATAAATCGACATAATGCTCTTCTTTGTTAGGTTCATCATAACTAAGATAAAAAATATCTAAATCTTTTACTGTAATTGTAGTCATAATACTCTTTTATCCTCTATTGAATAAGTTTCTAATATTTCTTCAGTTATATACATACTTATATCATCGTATTTATGTATGTAGTTAATTGTATATTTTTCACCAGAAATTATGTTTTCATAATTTAAATTTATAGAATCAATTATAAAATCAGGCTCGTCTTGTAATGTAATATAGAAATTTTGATTTAACTTGACAAGCAATGTGATGTCTACTGATATATCTTTGGCTAATTGAAATGTAAATCCAGTGTCAATAATATCAATTATAATTGTCGGATTGGAAACAGTTTCCAATTTTTTTGTACATTGTGTTATATTAATAATATTTTTATCTTTTTGAACAATATAATAACTCACCGTATCATTTTTATAAATGACATGGAAATCATCAATTTTTCGTGTGCCATCTAATAAAATACTAACGTCAGACGTTTTAAAGTATGCATATTTATTATTGCTATCAGAACACACACGGTTTTCAAATGATTCGATTGTGCCATTATCGTCAAAATAAACTATCTTGTAATCATCAGAGTCCTTTATATTTTTTATACACTCAAACATAATACTACATCCTCATATTTTTCAATAATTGAATCTGTGAGCCAATCTTTTTCTACATAATGAAATGGCAATCTAAGTTCTTGATTATTAATAAAAATTCTCAAATCATCGGTTATATAACTTGGCAGTGTACGATTCCAGTTAGCAGATATACTTCTATTTGGTATATTCTGTACGTGACTTTTCATATGTACAAATTGTGGAACAACTGAGTTGATAGTAATAGAACTATTTGATGGGAACAACTTTGCAGCCAGAGAGAATGCAATATCAGCACTTATCCAATCTTGCCCTTCATCATCCAAGTATGCATTATAGTAATAATCCCAATTTTCCATAATATCTTGAACTAATCTAAAGTATTGAAATGCTTTTTTAGATTTATTAAAGTAAGTAAAATTACTGTATATGTCAGGAAGTTCACAACTTGTAAATTTTTTTCGATAATAGTCGTTGGTTATAGGTTCATCTCTAAACGTTCTGGCGTTAGAACACAAACACACATCGTAAGCGGCTAAAATGTCCCACCAATGATCGACTGACGCAGTAAACAACTGATCAGAATCGAGTATAATAGTTTGGTCGAATGGAGACATATGAATATATTTCCATTTATTTTCTATTTTCCATGTCGAAGATGCAGCATTATCTTTCCAGGGTATATCAATTATATGGTCAAATATATCGATATGCTTTTGTTCTAATCTATCGCCAGTCTTGTTATCAACACAAAGACAAACTAAATTTTCTTCTTGTGTTGATTTTATACTCAGCGCCAACGCATATGACAATCGCAAGTGGTCAACATCTGAATTTTGAGCAATTATAATGTAACCTCTACTCACATTTTCATCCCATATTCAAAGAAACTGTCTATATTTTTCATAATGCTTCCCTTGTTCATTATGTGTAAATCAGTATTCTGAATCCTAACCATATTGCCACTTTTTTTATTCATCTTAGTAAGCATTAAAATATTAGTCGGACTATCAATTCTAAAGATTCTATCTGCATCAAAACTATTCATCAAGCAATTTATAGGCAATTTAGGAACAATATCATTCGCGCCATTTGTAATAATATGAAGTGCAATTGAAACCGTATGGTCATTACGATATAATTTTATATCGCAGGAATACTTTTTATAATACCACTCCCAATTATTTTTTATGATATCAACCATACTAAATAACATTGAAGTAAATTCACTCTTTCTAAAATAAAATAACGTTGCCCAATACATGTCAATGCTGGTGTTAGATATTTTAATAACGCTATCTAAATTATTGTTAGAAATATCAGAATAGTTTTGAGTTATCATAAAATCGTTTTTACTTCCCCATACACCATCCAATACATCAGACATTATAAAATAATCACAATCAATTACTAGAGTTTCATCATACGGTGATAAGTTATAAACATTTCCTCTATTAGTATTGATGAATTTAGCATTTACTGTATTATCGTAAGTGTCATGATATGTGCGCGTAGTAGCATTAGTGGGAACCGGTACTATAATGGTTCTATCAAAATACATATTGACTAATTCTTCATTATCAGATAATGATTCGCTATCTGTAACTAAACATATTTCATGAAATCCAGACAAGTTTCTTCTTGCATAGCCCGCACTTGCACATGCTATCTTAATATAGTCTATATAATTATTATTATGGGAAAATATTATTATACCATTCATTATATTTCTAATGCTATTTCAATTTTTGATGAACTACGTAACTGTTCATACTGTATATAAAAATCATTCACTACTTCAAAATATTTACAAGAGACAGTTTCTAATAATTCGCCAATATCATTTATCTTAATAGGCAAATTATTTCTATCTAGGATGATAATGGTTTTCTTATTAGTTTGCATAGCATAGTTCAAGAACCCAATAAATTCTTGGGTTATATCAAACGATCCGCCATTTTCATGATGTATTAAAGCAGTCGAAACTTTATCTTGCATAACCTTTTTATTAAGATTAAATGTACGCAATGTGTTTCTATAGGATAAAATATCTTGTAAATCTTCCATTATAATAATTCCACTAATATTAATCTCTTCTACTATATCATAGCAAGACCAATATGTCAACATAAATTATTAATAATTTATTGATCTGGTATTTCTGAAATATCTGATATTATATTATAAATTGGCATTTCAGTGATAACGCCAAGACTACTACTATCAGAATCATCAGCACGTTTCTGTGATAATTTAATTGATAAATCTCCAATAACATAATCTCCATTTGTAGTTCCAATTGGATCTGTTGGCAATACACCATCACCACAGTAATAATCGCCAGGGCCAAGTTCGGTTGAAGTGTCACAATTTGTCATTGTTACATTAATTTCTATATTAGCATCGCCAGAAAGTTTAGCATAAACAGTTACTGCATTTCCATTAAAACTTGGATTTTCTAATGCAGAATGCACACGATTATAAATCTGTTGCCAGTCTGCAGTTAGACTTGTAAATCCAGGTCCAGATGTGCCAATTCCAGTTGATGAAACGGTTTGGGAATGTCCAATAATTATAACACCGATTGAATCAAATAGATTACTCCATGCGATACTAGGAATATATAATGGAGCACTATCTATTAATAAGTCGGTAGTAATTCTAATATCGCCGCCAGCATTAAAGTGCCACCGTCTTGCATCTTCACTTGCAAATTTAGTATTAAATATTATATTCTTACCTATATTCGCAGTTTTCCATAACTCATCTGGATCAGTTGTTTCTAAATTATCAACATATGTTTGCTGTACACTAGAAACATTGTTTTGAACTGACATTTTTCCTAAATTCGAATTTAATTTATTTGTTCTAATATTTGTTATATCTGTACGAATCGTATCGATATAATATATTATATCATCTAAAGAATCAAAATCGCCTTCGAATATATTACTAGGCGTAGTGAGTGTTGTTCCTTGATGCGATGCAGAAAAAGTCATTGCGTAAAAAAGTTCCATCCAGTTCTTTTTAAGTAATCTCTGCCCTTTATTAACATGATTAACAAAAAGTTGGTCTTGTCCATATCCAGAATCACCTGCGCCTATACCAACAATTTCATTAATATCGTTTGCTAATAAATTAAAATCATCAGATGTGAATTGACTACTTATGGGATAACTTTGCGGGGACATTCACCACTCCTTAATTTACTTGAATCGTTATGGTATAGTCAATAATAATTGTTCTATTTGCTGACAACAATACCGGATGGAATGTGACATGAGTCAACATTGTTGTTTTTGATTCATCCATGGCGCCATTAGTAGTTACTCCAGCCATTAGTCCTATTTCATCAATTGTAAACGCATTCACACTTAGCATATCTGACGAACTATCACTTTCTGGTAAATTTAAACTGGGATCAACTATTTTAACTGCATCTTCATATGCGGTGTGATTAACTTCAACAGAACATACAATCTTAGCAGTATTTGCGGGGACGGATTCATTACTATCCATCGCCTCACCTGCATAATAAACTGTATTAACTGTCTCCTGTTCATACACCTTTGCATAAAGCGTTGAATTACTTGCAGTTATGGGAAGTTGATCATAATTTCCAAAAACTCTAGGTGCACGATATTCTAATGTAGTGGTAGAGTTACTACCGCCATTGCCGAAAGCCATCCAATTAACTATGGGAGGTGCGCCAGCAGAGTTAACGCTTGTGGGTTTACCTGCTAGTGCGGATGCAAGAACATATGCCATATTGCCTGGATGTATCGCATTCTTTTTTTCTAAGAGTATCTTTCCAGTATCTTTATCATATATTTTAACTTTGCCAACTATCTGGGATGTTACTTCATCATTAAACATTTCGGTCTCTCTTCTTTATTATATCAGAACTTAAAGTATTTATCATTTTAGTTATATACATATTATATTATGTGCTTATCTACTTGTTCTGCCATAAACTGTATTGTTTCGATGTTTGATACTATATGTACAGTATCACCAACTTGAATATCTAGGCATGTGCCGTTAAATAATCCACGTTCATTAATTTGTAATACGCTTCCATCTTTTTTATTATAGTGCATAAACTCTAATTTATTTTCGGCATTTTCAACTATTATTAGATAAACAGTGTTTGCAATTGCATGTTTAAACTTTGTTTCATCTGCAATCTCGATATTTCTATAACCGTGTTCATTTGTCACTGCTACTACTGTATCGGTATCAATACTATGCATAAAGTGTCCACGTCCAAGTCTATCATACACTATAAATGAACGCTTGTCAATTACTGCAGTACCAATACCGCCCACAATACTTGAATCATATTCATCCACTCTTACAATTGCAGACTCTAAAATTCTGCTATCTACTAGTCCAGTATCGATACCACCTTTCGTCGCAGTAACTTCGTATGGATGACGTAATAATGTACCTTGCTCGTATCTACCATCTGCTATATTTGGATGTTCATCATCTGGTGCAATACCACCATCATATGTATTATAATCGTACCTACTATAATCGCCGCCCAAATCAATTTTTAAATTCATCTGATGTGAACTATCTACATCAGCATTAACAGTTTCACTTAGCGGATAAATTCTGTCAGTGTTTCTAAGTTTAACATGATATGGTTTTGCTTCCAAGACATACTCAACTGTATCATCAAATGTATCGTGCTGATATATTGCATATTGTCTTAATGGTTTGTTCATCAAGATTAAGTCAATATAACTCGTTTTGAACAACCACTCAGGATGTTCTCTTTCGGTATACATGTATGATAACATATCAAAAAATAAATCTTTAATAACTTTATTTTCTGAATAAGAATAAAGCATATTAATAAATTCGTGCACTTGTACATTAATAACATTAGTGTAATATTGTGAAATAGCATCAGCATTTCCTGTCTGACCAGGTATTGCAATATTATTAAAATCTATATTAAGCGCACCGTTAATCTTGTTAACCATAGTGATTTCTTCAGGTGAACCATAACCAAAGTAAACTTCTTCATACTCAGAATTTACTACACCAAAAGAACGTATACCAGAATTAAACATACTAATCATATCAATATCTCGGGTATTACTCAGATATTCAAATTGAGTTATTTCTTTGTAATCTGGATGTTTATACCAATCAATTGAATTGAAAATGTAGTGGTTTAATTTAATGTAATCTTTGTAAAATGGATATTCGGTTTCTATTAACACAGTGTCTAACATTGTGTTTACAACTGTTGAAAAATTATTTCTAGCATTTGACAGGTTTTTATACCAAGAATTGGAGATTTCACCGACTTGATAAACTCTGACAACATCACCTACTATAACATTGAATGTGTTATTAATTCTTAATTCGGTGCCATTTAAGTTAAAGTTTGTAAGTTCTAAGAACTCATTATTAACTGAAATTGCAAGATTTTCGGGCGATAAGTCAAGCAAGAAATCAATTGAAAGTAATGCGCCATCATTGTCTAAATTTGGGTAATCGATTATAATTTGTTTTAAATTTTCAATTTTAGAATCTGCAATACTATTTTTAAAATCTTCTAAATATTTGGACATTATAGGCTTTGTAGATTCTCTTGATAATAGTTCCCAGTCATCGTGCCTGTCTTGATTATTAGATGCAATGCTATATTCAGTTGTCACTGTTATTGTACTATTCGATGGTTTGGAGTTATAATTTAAGATTATAGTATTATTATCAATTGGTATAAATTTATGTTTAATTTGTCCAGTCTCAATAATCATTTTAATTTCATCAGTACTATATTCTTTTTCGTATCTAGGCAATGTACCAATTGAAGTCCAATAATAATATGTTGTTACTTCTTTATTCTTAACTGGATCCCATTCTTTTTCTTGATTGAACCAAGTAATACCAACAGGAAGTACATTGTTCTTAACCCATTGCTTGATCTCTACTACCGAACCGTCAACAATTTTACCCCAGTTACGCATTGTATACTCAATCGAGATATTGCCATTGGCATCACCATAATCATTGTATCTATAAAAACGTGTGCTAGTAGTATCCCACCAAATTTCACCTAAATGTTCTTCTAACCACAAATCGTTACTTAGATATTCATCATACTTAGCAGGATCATTCCAATCTACATAATCAATATCTTTCATGACTTTGCCAGGTAATTTTAAGTTTAGCGGATCATACAATGTATGAATTATATGTTGTTCTCCATCTGTTACGATAACTCTGTTAACATTGCTAACATCTACTTCATTTGCTTTTCTATTAACAATTTCAATATTACCAATCGCGGTTCTATTCAGTACTGCCCAATCGTTTAGACCGGGATATGAGTCTGCCCATATTTTACTAGCAGTATTTAATCCTAAATCATTATAGAATTCATCAAATGTCGCACCATTATATCCTGGAGTAAATCTAACTGATTTCCATCTCATAACTTTAAAGTTTGCATTACTGGTAACACTGGTATATTCTGTGTAAAACCCTATCTTGTCTAACAAATTTTGAGAAGTGCCAGCAAAAGATAATTGTAATGCCGGACTTGTTATAATGAAACGTCCATCAGATGATATACTTGCTGTTAACGTAGATGATTGTTGATTAATTATATCTCTAAATGTAAGAAGTGATGAATTTGCTAGACCCGAAGTTAAATATTCCCCTTCGGATATTCCTAAATCATCTAGTGAATTACCAGTTACATCAGAAATAATTACCTTAAATTCATCACCTGATATCAATAATCGATCAACAAATGCTATACTAGCAACTAAATTAGTTTCAAGTGATAGTATAGAATTTATATCATCTACAATATTATCCAACATGTTAGAAGTTATCGTATTAGAAGTGAATCCTAGCCGCACCATTGATCCATTATTCAAAGGATCAGATACCACCAACGTAGAACCTATAGAAATAATTTTTAATTTACCAGTTTCAACTGTTGCATTAACATCTGGTATACTCAAGTCATTTATTTGCTGTGCAATACTTGCGGCAGTAGGCGGTATTTCGGATTGATATGTAGTACTAGGAAAACCAAACAAACTAAATTCGTTTCCACCTAGTGTCATAGTAGGCAACAATGTGGATATAACCAATTTATCAACATTAATGTTAGCAGTAACATCATCCTGTAAATTTATCTGTTCTGCCAAATTACCCAATTTAGTTTCTGTATATGGCGTTGCAGTAATTAAACCTAACTCGATTGCCGTTTGTCCTTGAATTGTCAACGAAGGTGCAGAAGAAGTTAAAACTAATACGTTTCCAATATCTTGTGCACTCACATCCGCAGATGCTATATTAATAGTATCTACTATATCAGTTAATGTTATAGTAGTACCACTGTAAACAAATGCTATTGTTTGTCCGTTAATTTGAATAGATTTAGTTTCACCAAACGTTGGTGACACAACTGTACCCGTTACTGTAATATCCTGTATTACATAACTTGATGATGCAGCACTGCCTACCTGTACAGACAATTCAGAACCTGAACTTATGTTATCTTCTGTGGTAAGTGTTGAGGTTGCTTCAATCGTACCATTATCTATTGTTTCCACAACAAGGGCAACATCATTAATAGTAATACTATCGCCGTCATTTGAGGTAACGTTATTAGTTGCGTGGATGCTGTTTCCAGAAAATGTTATTAATGTGTTTGTATTTTTTATAATATCATTTTGATCATAAACAATTATAGATATCTGCTCTGCCGATGTTACGATTGGATTAGATGTAGCATCGGCGCCGCCAATTGTTATACCAGTAGTAGAAATCGTATCTTCTACATATGTATAACTATTGCCGTCAATAACTAAAACTTCACCTTCAATAATCTGTGCATTTGAATTCAGACTGATTGCTTCAACGCCAGCATTTTCACTGGTAGGTACAAATATACTATTCTGGGAACTTGCGTCGATTTCAACTGTAACCGGTTCAAAATCAGTATCAAATACCAGATATTTGTAAACAGTTATGCCGTTTAATGATTCAGTGCCATCGTCTACAATGTTATAATATCCGTTTAATTCTGGATCAATTTCTTCATTAATTATTCGCAAATAAACTGTTTCTGCAGTATCAATAGACGAAGTGACAACAATGTATAATTGAGAATCCTCTGTTTCACCGAGATACGATATTTCAGATACTTCACTAAGTTTTCTTACATCCCAATCTCTAAGATTATCGAATTGTATCCAAGCCAAATCACCTTCATAATAATTTTCGCTTACCGTTGTTTCTAATATTGTTGAGTTTCTAACAATATAATTCACATCTTTGCTATCTACGTATCCTGTTGTTTTTATAGGGGTAGTTCTTCTAGTTGTTTTGTATTCAAATAAATTTTGATTATCATATGTAATAGAGTACGGATCACGGTATATCAACGCAGTATTAATATTTTTACTAACCGATACATTCCTATTTAAGTTTCCATACTCGCCTAATTTAAATGCCCATACGTCATTTGAACTTACCTCACTGAAATTAGAATTGGTATTAACAATTTTATTTAAACTACCAGGCGTTCCTTTATCACTGATAAAACCTTTATAAAATTCTAATTGAGATTCGCGTTCCATTAAATGATTTGACAGATATGCTCGTGGCGTAAATCCTATATGACTTGCTTTAATGAGATTAACGTTTGATAAACTTTGGTCTACAATCGTGTCTCTGTGGAACTTGGTATCCGCTACCATGGTCTCAAAATTTGGTATTAATGTGTTTTGATAAACTATATAACCGTCAGTGCTTAGTGTTCCATCCCAGTCGCTAGTTCTGTTACAATCAATAATCATGCGCAAGTTTCTATTGTGTGAGATTGGATCATATATTATATCTCCATAGTTGTCAACACGATCAACAACATAGGCGTGTTCAACATCAACGATATCAATTTTCATTCCATAAACTGGAATAGTAGATTCCCACATTATTGCATCACCATCAGAATAGAATTTTATTGCTGTATTAGGTATTTGTCTACCAGCACTATCAAGTACTCTATAGAAATTCTTATTTGTTTCACGCTGTACACTTGCAACGCCGTATGGTGCAGAGAAACGACCAGACAATAATATTGGAGTTAGAGTAATAAATTCACCTACATCATGATTTTCTGCACTCCAATCTAGAAATTTAACTAATAAGTTTTCAAAATCTACATTTTCACCCAACTCATTTGTATCTGTGAAACTCCAACCCACCGCATTTAAATAATCTTGATACCCAATCAACAATTGTGCAATGTCATCAAGTGAGTAAAGTACATCGCCATAATTGTGGGTACGAATTTGATCTGGTAATGTTTCCTTGTATCCGGTTGCAGTCACTTGATTGACTCTGGGCCATGATACCAACCGTTTCCAATAATCATCCAGGTCATCATTAAACGCTGCAGAACCGGTGTGGTCAGAGAGAGCAACATAAGGTACACCATCATAAACAGTGTAAGAATCTATCTTGTAAAATGAACCTGCTTGCCAATCATTAATGATTGCTTCATCTCCTAGTGTGCTCCACGATTTGGCCGGTGATGTGGTATCCCAGTTCATACTATAAAATTGTGGATTAAATTCATCATATCCATTAATTCTATATCCGTAATTTTTAACTTGTGGTTGAGATATCAATGTCCACGCATTGTAATCAAAATTAATCACAGCAGATAATTCTTTATCTGTTGGTTGAACTATTTTTCTTTTATAATATCTATTATCAGAAGAATTATAAACAACATCACCCTGACGATAAGATTGTATATCTGATAAACTATATATCGGATATGATACATCTAGCGATACTTTTTCTATTACAATAGCACTAAAACTCTCACTGCGATTTGGTTCACCTGTATGGATGAACAAGTCATAGTTGTCTTTTGGTATTTCAGTATATCTAGAATTAGATAATGCTGAATTTTCACTGCTTAATGTGAAGTTATTAACAAACCCACCTAACTTAGATCCTAATTTGAATTCATAACCGTTTTGTTCGTTTATAATCGTATCAGTATTAATTCCTTCTACTTTGTGATATATTCTAATAATACCGTTTAATTCACTTGCATATAGATCAATAATTTCGAATGGCTTAGTAATCATTGACAATAAAAATTCAATGAACGGATATTCACTGCTACGTCTCCACGCTTGTTCGATTGGCGAGCCGTCTCCGAATTCCCAGTCCTGATCCATCTTTGTAGTATCATCGGCCGATAATTGAGAATTGAAAAATAAATCATTGACCGATTTTAAATTACCAAAACTATCTATTGGAATTGGCCATGTCGTAGAATATGTTGTTTTTAAATCATTCCAAAATTCTAGTTCAGTGTAACGTCCTGGATTAGTTTCAAATCCATCAGGTATAGTACTATATCCAACCGTAACCCATGGTTCTAATAATGGCATGTCTGTGCCGTAAGCATATTGGAATATACCTCTCCAATATCCAGGAGAAAGATCGTTACTCACACGATAATTCCAAGTCTTATAGTCAACAACATCAAAATCAGTGTTATAAAGATTGTCGATATTATTTCTCAGCATCCATTTCTTAAAAAATGGATACATTGAAAACTTCTTTTCATTTAATGAATATTCAGTAGTACTGTCTCTGTACATACCATATTTTGTATTACTGAGAGTTGTATTTTTAGTATTTCTTTCTATACGATTATAAACTAATTTTTCAAACAATAATAAAATAGAATCTGTTCTGTCTCCCCAACATAATGTTTTAGAGCCATCGTGTCCTACTATCATTGTTTGTGGGGTATTAAATTCTTGATCAATAATATATCTAGGCTTATAAACAGCCGATATACCAAGTTTTGCCGCGCTAGGTGGAATAAATGTTTCTTGTATTAATTTAAAATATCTAACTTCAATAACATCTCCATCTGAAATTACAGTATCCCCAAATGAAATTTCAACACCGTTAATTAAATTAACATCAGTATTAAGTACTCCGTTGACATATACTGATATATTATTTTCGTCTACTATTTCAGTGGATATACTTGCAGGTATAAATTGTGTTGTTGATCCTGGAACAACTGGATCAATGTTCGCAGTTATATAATGTGTTGGAAAACTACCATAATTTATCATACGACTACCAGTAAACACACTAATGTTTTCTCTCTTTACAAGTGCAATTGCTGCAATTGCTTCTTCAAGAATAAAATCATCAGATTTAGATGTACTTGCAGCATCAGATAGAATATTCTGTATCGTTGTTATTAATTTATTTTTATAATTATTATACGACACTGAAAGATATTCAACCGCAGCAAATGGATTATAATCGTCCCGAGTTATTGAAAAATAAGCATTCTTAATATCAATACTATTGCGAACCATAACAGAGCCATACTTATTATTGCGCATTTTATCTGTGTTGTCGCCAATATTACGATAATTATTCACAGCATTTGGATTTCCTGTTAATCCTATTGTAGTTGATAACTGGCGCAACATATGTTCATAGACTGTAGAAAATGTAAAGTTTCTATTATTATGAAATAAATTATCTGGATTATACTCAAGTGATGGATCAATACGTTGCCACGCTCCGTCTCCATCAACAAAAACATTATCTTTTGTCGTAAAATCAACATAAACATAACCTGTCACCGGCTCAGAAAATGCAATTCTATTAGAATCATAAACATAGTTACCTATTTGTTTAATACCATCTACATATACATCTATTGTTTCAGAAGATTTTGGTTCTTGTAATAACTCCAACTGCGTGTGTGTTGCAGATCCATATTCATGTCGTAAATTTCTATAATCAAATTCTGATTTAATATAAAGTGTTTGATATGATGTTCCAGATTTAAAACTGGTATTATCCGGCATATCAATATTAAATGTGAATTCACTGGCATAATCACCAGGTGTTAATAATGCACGAATTGATAAGAACCGATCTATAATACTATCTTCATCTTCTACATAATGAAATATCTTATAATCATTTAGATAATTTAATTCGGCATCATACATTTTAAATGTTGGCACGGACCAAGCATCGGCCGTACTACTAATATCACTTAGTTCTAAATTCTTATCAAATTCAATAATTGGTCTTTTTGCTTGTTTAACGTAAGGTGAACTATCATCATTAATATACATGCGAATGTCTTCATAATGATACCATGAATTTCTATCACTCCACCAATTTGTTTTGGTAGACCTATCAGTATTTTTATCAATTGTTATATAATGTGTGTCGTTGCTATTTCCTAAATTAAATACAAATTCTTCGCCGTCATATAGTTCCCAATCAGATGTACTAGACTGTGAATTGTCTCTGTATTCTATTAAACTTAGTAATCCTACCGATGTATCAGAAAATCTTAGTGCATAAGGATTAACATCAATATTCCATCTATCATAGATAGTGTCTTTAAGTACAAAAGTTTGATTATTTTTTAATAATGTAATACGTAGTTCATTTGTATTTACATATGTGTCGCCTATGGTGGGCGATATAGGTCTTTGATCTGTTGCATTAAATACTGAAGCGCCAGGATCATCTGAACCAATACGTGCCCATCCTTCAATGCTATCCTTTTTCCAATAAACTAGACTCGACTGTTTTATTACAATAGCATAATCACCATCTTCGCCAAACGTAGAATTAGGCAAATACTCACCCAATAGATATTCAGAATTACTTTTCAGTACATATGGTTTTTGTTTTATCCAACCTGTTAGTCCTGCTTCATATTCTTTAAATTCATATAGAGCATATTCGCTAGTAAATCCATTATCTATCCAATAATATAATTCCCAATTAATAAACTTATCAATGTCAACTGGTAGGTTAATAGTATACACATCTGATTTAAATAATCTTCGGTGATCATTTGTAAGTGCGCCTTTATTATACAGTGAGTTTAATAAGTCATCATAAAATATATTATCTCCTATCGCAGTATTTGAGAATACTGGTTCGAAACCGTAATTGTCTCTTTGAAATAGATGTTCTGGAAATGATACATATGCATCGGTTTCACTATACACACCACGTTCTTTTCTGCCAATAAACGCTTTAGTTTTTTCTATATTACCCTTAGAAAATGCTCTTTCTAATGTAGAGTCAAAAATTGTTTCCAATTCTTTATTCTGTAGGTGCGCTGGTAAGAGATTATAAATTTTATTATTTGCCATTTTTTATTCGCCCAATAATTCTGATGCTACTATACTGGATATAATTTTAACATCTGAAGATGTTGTTATACTCAAGAATATTTCTGTAGGTTCACTAGTAATACTTAGCAAGTTTGCAAACTCACTTGTTTGATATTTTGGTGTAATTACAACTGAAGAAATATGATTAGGTAATGATGTGTGAATGTAAGATGCTAATTCCGAGAAGTAGAATGTTTCACCAAAATCCCAATTGTCTATATCAAAGAAAGTATTAACTGCATTTGCTACCGCAGTTTTTATTTCACTATCGCTATATGATGTACCTGATTTTTTAACAACTTTGAACACTGTTTGATTTTCTGGTGCTGCAAAAGAACCAAATAGATATTTAAACTTAACAGGTATATAACTTATATGGTCAGATATACTTGCTTTGGAATTAATACCTTCCATAATCTTAGTTAGTTCATAATTATTGGGAGGCAAAGGAACTACATCTGAGAATCCACCATCTATCCAAGCATTTACTCTTCTGACATAATCTGTACTCAATATATACATATCAATGATATTACTTGTACTTGGATCAATTCTCTTATCGATATCAGCATAGTGATCCCATCTGAATGTCATGAATTTATCTTCGACATAACTTCTACCTATAACAACTCTATATTGATTGCCAGCATAAATTATTTTATCCTTTTCGGGCGAGTTTACTAGTGTATATTGATTGACGGGTAGTTCTTCCCATCCTTCGCCAGATCGTCTTTGCCACTCACCTTCATTAATATCAAGATCATTACTTTCTATATAGAATCTTATTATTGCGGTTTCAGGTATTCTATCTGACTGCGCTTGATTTGTAGCTACAATTCGATCACTAACACGTTCATATTGAATGCCATCAACATCAGTATATTGTTCTAAAACGATATGAGAGAATTCAACTTCTGATGTATCTCCCAATTCAGGATTATCGACATTATCTATGTTAGTAAATACTTGCAGCATACCATGTGGATTACGTTCAATATCAAGACTTGTTAATTTAACTTTTGTATAGTCAACGTAACCGGCGGGCGTTAAATATGAATCATATACATATGACTCTACATCAGCATATGCTTGTAGTCTATCAGAACCTTTTGGCGATAGAGTTCTCTCTACCCTTACCAAGAAATCTGAAATTTCAGCAGTGCCACCAATACTTCTAATATTAATAATTGAATCTACACCCGGATCAACTGTCCAAAAAATAATTTTAAAAGATCCATTATTTTGTATTACTTCACAGTCGGTTAAATTAATTTGATTGTTTAGAACATCGGTCAATATTAAATTATTTAAATTAATATTATCTGCTGGAAAGTTTATTTCGCCGAATGCGAATTGTTTCCAATATACATCATCATCTGGATTATCCGGATCGGTTCCATCTATATTATGATTTCTTATTGACCAGCCACTAGCAGTCATATCTGTAAAAGTAAATTCATAATTAGCGCCGTCAAATGATCTACCGAACTCAGTTTGTACACCAGTATCATCTGATTCTGCGGTGTCTATTGTTTTACCGATTGGCAATTCGGATGTATCTACCCAAGCAAAATTATTAGGATATGCAAGATCAAAATATGCATTAGTTAGATTGCCTTTAAAACCTTGGTCTTCAAATTCAAGTGGTGTATAGGTACTGGTGTATGTAAAACCTTCAGCAATATTACCACTATCATCAATTGTTACAATCGTAGTTGAATATACATATTCATCACTATTTTCTACAGTACTATTACCATCATAATCATTTAGAGCTAATAAGCCACTTAGATTATCTTTATCATAACTAACCGTGTATTCTGGTGTTTCACCGATAACAGTATCAGATGATGGAGCAACTGGAGCAACTGGATATTCAACGCCTAAAGGTGATATAAGTTTATGTTGCGTACTATTAACCGTATACATATCAGAATTATTAACAAAGTTATTCGTGATAACTGCTCCAGTTGAAGAAAAATCTGCATCAAATGTAACAGTATTATCGCCGGGCTCTACTATATTACTAAGTTGCGCAGTACCTATATTAATTAATTCTTCAAGTCCTGATGAACTATCATTTGCTAAGGTAGTATAATATTTCAAAAATAGTTTATCTCGTTCTGCGAGACTAGTTTCATTATCTACAACCAATTTGTTATTATTATAAAAGAATTTTACTTGTTTTTTACTATCAAAAACTATTTTCTTACCTGTAAATCTAGCAACATATTCTGCTTCATTTTCTCTGACGCCTGGAACATATGTGAATTCTATATATACATCTTTTCCTTCAACTAATGCAACATCATTTACTTCATCGTGTAGTTTCCATTCCCAAACAGATGTATTACTTTTAGGTACATATTTTATGATAAAGCTCTGAATTGCCAAGTCTTCTATTTTATTAATTTTAATATTTTTAATTTCATCTGCTTCGAAACGTGTTCTATATGTACGTACTATTTTTTCAATACTACCAGCAGTTTCGGGTAGAAGATTTTCAATAAAATATGAATCAACTGCTGATCCAGCAACGCTACTTGCAATATTTTTAATTTTAGTCCAGGATAATTCTTTTTCATTTGCACTCTGGGTTAAAATATGATCACCAGGATATAGAAATACTGTGCCCAATGTATTCGATGATACAGTATCAATTATACTGGCATTAGTACTACGCACTGTAAAATTCAATGATGGTGTTAATATAGTAGATGCTGGATTATACATATTTTCAAAATAATATAGATTCATCAGACTAGGATGCTTTAACACTTCAGTAATTTTGTTTCTAATGAAATTATCAATTTGTCCATTCTGTCGATTAAAACTTAGATTCATTGAAATAATATCATCTTCCAGGAATATACTACCATCTGTGCCAGTTGCACTTAGATTACTGTGATTTCCAGTAACATCGTCCATTTCAAAGAAACGGGATTTGCCAGAGAATGTAGTATTAATTGCTTTTGATTTTGATATAACATTTGCACCAAGAGTAAGAGGATATATATTATAATCCTGTGCGTTTACCATTCTGTCTTGTGTGTAATATGCTCTTGGTGCAATACGTCTAACACTTTCAAATGTTTCAGCGGCATAGTTTTCACTAAAGTCACTTGTTGTGGTCATGGTTACTGTTAGATCATATGGACGGTCATCGCCGCCAATATATGGTATAGTAATTGCAACTTCTGATATATCGTTTCTATTAACAGTGAAATTTTCATTTTCTGTTTTTCTATACCAAATACGATAATTTCCATATGCAGCATTACCAAATATACCATCGGGAAAATTAATTGCGATACTATTGTCAATATTGGTAGTAACACTTGCTAGATCGCCACTACCGGTTCTTAATGAATTATATATAGCAGTTTCTCTACTATCATTATCGACTTTTGCTACAGTGGATGCATAATTTCTATTACTATCAGTTCGTTGAATCCAAACGTCTGTGTTCGATATATCAATAACATCAATATTTTGTGTTCTATTAGATAATTTCAAATCATATGTATAATCATTAAAGTTCATTTCACCGGCTTTTGCATATACAAAAAATCCAGTTCTATCACTGGCTGGTCCTAGATTATCATTACGATTAATAATTGTGAAGTTTTTAGAAGATTTGGGTTCTGCTTCGCCAATAATGTCATCTACTATCTCTACTTTAGTAGTTTCAAATTTTCTATTACTACCAGCAATGTTTGCAGTAAAAGGATAATTAAAACGTTTACCCAGTGGATTTTCATTAATTTCATATATATTATTTTCGATGTTTAGAATATTTAGAGTTGCTGTTGGATCTTGAATTTTAGAATTTTTAGAAAACGATGAGTCTAATATTGTTATAAAGTTTTCATACCAATCAGCATTATTTGCATCATTCCAGTTGACTGTTGTATTTGCTAGAGAATTGCCTTCATTATCTGCTACATCTTGGTTTGTAGTGACACTAGTAATTTTCATATAGCCACGGGCATTGATAGGACGAGTCTTAATATAACCTAAATTCTTTGCCATTCGAAGAATTGATTCACGGCGTTCAGCAGTATCTAAGAAATTTTCACGTGTATTCATATCTAGTCTAAAGGATAATGAATGACCTAGATAGGCAACCAAGTCTAAGATTGCAATAAACTCAGAACTAGAAATAAAATCATTAAATTTATCTGGATATGTTTGTTGTACATAAGCAAGTAATGCTTCACGTATCGTATCAAAATCATATGCTTTTAGACTAATATTACTATATGCAGTATAAACTGCACTCCAACTTTCACTGGCGAATAAGTTATCAACTCTTTCTTGGCTCATTTTATTCTCTTTCTAAATTTACTGTAAGTTCAACTTGTTCACCAGTCGGAATAATAGAAACTGATAATTTTATGTTTAAACTGTGATCATCGTCTGTTATATTAAGAGTGTTAATCGTTACTCTAGGATCTTCATCTATAATAGAATTTATATCAATGTCAATTAAATCTTTAATTTCTGGTGTCAATGGTTCAAAAATTAAATCATGAATGATACTGCCATAGGTTGGCATCATAACACGCTCGCCTCGACGAGTCATTAAATGATTCATTAAATCTTCAATAATCAAATCTTTGCCATAAAGATTATGATTTATTGCTTTTTTGTTTTTTGTACTAAATCCTGCAAAATTAACTGCCATTGGTTCTCTCAATTTTAAATATTTCGTTAAGAGTATTTATCATCGTATAAACTACGTATATTTGGAAAAAGTACTTGACAATACATAATTTTTACTATACTATGAATATATTAGGAGTATTATCAATGACTGATAAAGATAAAATAATACCACTTGATCTTTTTAAAAAAAGTAAAAATCATGAGGTACCATTAATGCAAACAATCACTATAGAAGAAATGTTCCGATTGGAAATAAATGAACTTCAGAAAAATTTATATGCAGCCTATGATCGAATTACAGAACTAAACGAAGAAATACGAAAACTTAAATCTACAAAAAACAAGGAATAATTAATGCCAACTCTAGTACCAATGGTTGTAGACCAATCTGCTAATGGTGAAAGAAGTTATGATATCTTCTCACGACTTCTTAAGGAACGTGTACTGTTTTTAACAGGAGAAGTCAATGACTATCAAGCAGATTTACTTTGTGCACAATTTCTATTTTTAGAAAGCGAAAATCCAGAAAAAGATATTCACTTTTATATTAACTCTCCTGGCGGAGTAGTGACTGCTGGTATGGCGATTTATGATACCATGCAATTTATTAAGCCAGATGTTAGTACAACTGTCCTGGGACAAGCGTGTTCAATGGGATCACTATTGGCGACTGCAGGTGCACCAGGAAAAAGATATATTCTGCCCAATGCAAGGCATATGATTCATCAACCTAGTGGTGGTGCAGGTGGACAAGCAACTGATATGGAAATTCAAGTTAAAGAAATCTTGAAAATGAAACGTTCACTAACTGAAATTTATGTTAAACATAATAGTGCTGGAAAAACACTTGATGAAATGCTGGCAGCAATGGAACGTGATAATTTTATGGATCCACGAGAGGCACTAGCGTATGGTTTGGTAGACCAAGTTATAGAACAACGACCTGTTTAACTAAATCCAGGAACGTAACTAAACATTTTGGCAGTCTGAATTCTTAAAGCGGCAAGTCGGTGATCGACTTTGCCGTTTTTTCTTTTAATATTACTCTGTATTTCATCAGTCACATCAAACCATTTTTCATTATTAATTAATTTAATAATATTATGATCGGGTATTTTACTTACTCCTTCATAATAAAAATAATGAAGCAATGCATCATATTGAGGTTGTCCCAATGGTTTTGTCACAAATTGTTCTAACACATTTCCAATAGCACGTAATTGTTTTTCTAAAATTATTTGTGCTGACTGTTTTGTTATTTTTTGACTTTCAATTGAAACTCTTTTTGAAGAAGATGTGATATACCCATATCTAAATTCTACATCAGGTATCTGATAATTATAACCTATGATGCCATTTTTTATTTCTAATGTAGGAATAACATCATTAATGATGGCGTTCTTACTTAAATTAGAAAATACTAGTTCATTCACTGCAAATGATGTAACACGTGTATACGATAGTATATATGTAGGATTACCATTGGCATCATATCCAGTTCCCAAATATGTTCCATATGGTGTTATAGTATGTAGTGGCAATTGAATATAATTCAATAATGAGCCTTTTCTTTTATCATATATCATTTATGCTCTCCAACCGCCTTCATCTCTCGCCTGCTTTAGCCAGCCCGGCGCAGATGCATATCCATGTGTTGATCCCCACATGCCTTGATCCGATTTATATGTTGCAACATCCACATGCACCCCAACATTGTTCATATAACCTGGGCCGACACCAACTGCATTTGCCCCAGCAGAATAACATGCTTTTGCAAATTTCTTTATTATTGGTATATCAGCATTTGAACTAGAACTTAATTTACCTGCGCCACTGTATAACCAAACGTCAGCAGCAAAACCATTATCGTGTCTAGTACTTCCTGTACGTCTTGCTCCCGGTCCAGCAGGATCCTGTCCTCCCGAGAATATAACTACATCAACTCCGGCAGATGCAGCCGCCTGTTCTAAAATACTAAACAAATCATTTCTGATGATTTTATTTCGTGTTCTTTCAGCAAAGTCACTAACATATGTTACTAGTCCGTTGCCATTACCAACTTGATCCTGAATTGCTTCATCATTTATTTTTTGTTGTTCCGGATCATCAGTACTATCATTTATAGCAACACTATTCGGATCTTCAGCAGTTGCAGGTACTGTGCCTCCATTCACTGTATTACTTTCGTCTGAACGTGAACTAGTATTAGCAGGTTCTGCCTTATTTCGTATCATTGGCTCATGTGATACCATAGTAGATAAGATACTATCTTCTATTTTTGTAGATTCTAAATTCTGAATATCATTGTGTGAGACTGTATTAATTCCCGGTGATATCGCAGCGGTTGGACCATTTAAATGTAATATACCTCCAGTTGTCACATACATATTACTGCCGACTTTAGTATGATTGCTGCCGGCACTATCAAAGAATTGTGAACCTTCACTTTTCAAATGTATCTGATCTCCACTATTTACTTGAAAATCATCACCAGATTTAATGTTTATTTTTTCAACAGCCTCTATATTAATATTTCGGTCTGCACGTAAGTTGAAATCTTTTTCAGTTCTCATACTCATAGAACCCTGTGCATATATCATTACTTCACCACCAGAACCAATTTCTATCCAACCCGAACCTGTACTATTAATCATATATATTAAATCATTTGTTCCATCTAATATAACACTCGCACCCGATCCTGTTTGGAGACGTATTTGATTTGGATGTACGAAACCATTATCATCAACACTGCCATCATCCATTGTAAGAGCTGTTGAGCCTGGAGTTTTTAAACCAAATACTGTATTTGGTTTAGGTTCTTTATAACTTGCATTGCGCAATGGCGAAGCAGTTGTTTGTCCTCTTACCCCATCCGCATATATACCCTGTCTCGCAGTATTAATATTTCTTGGATGATTTTCTGGTACCTGATCTCTTTCCCGTGGATCATTTCTATTATTAGATGCATTGCGTTGATTTCTACCTGTAATTACCTCGTCCGCTGGATCTTCACCATCTTCAGTAACTTTAATTAATCCGTCCTTGCCATTCAATTTAGGAGTTAACCCACTGTCTGCGATATCAGTAGCAACTTCGATATTTGTTGGGGTAACGCTAATTGATGATGTGTTAGCACCTTGTGATTTTGATAATTCAGTATTATTTATTTTTGCACTAGGTTGATCTTTAAATACACCTTCACCTTGACCAGAACCATCGACCTTAGGAGGACCACTAGCCCCTCCAGATGCAATGTCTGGTACCTCTTGTGCTACTGCAAACCAATAACCTTCACTCAACTCGCCATTATCAGCAAAGAACACTAATATCGTAATACCACCAGATGGTGGCACTGCGTGTAGTCCATAACTTCCCATGTCATTTGAACCACCAAAAGGAGTAGCATATTGAAAATACAAAGGATTTTCTGGATTGCCGCCCAATTTAGGAACATATGCCGCTATTCTACCTCTACCCTCAGGATCAACTAATGGCGATCCATCACGTTTTCTACTAACAGTTATAGCATGATATATACCACTTTGTATATTTTTTAAGGCAGGGTTAAGATTTGATTGTTTATCTTTACGTAAAGCGCCGGCTAAACTATTTAAATTCTCATCTTTTAACATATTTTATTCCTCATCGCCTTCAATAATTATAAATGGGTTTATGGTTAAGTTAATTCTCGTGGCTTTGGTTTCTTCTGACATTTCTTCTTCATTTAAATTGTTCAGTAGGTCAACTAATGGATACTTATTAGCAACTAGTTGTTTTATATTGTTTAAATCAGTCGCGGTCATCCAAGTAAATCTAGGGTCATCTTCGCTTACAGTTTCACCTTCTGTAAATACCCCACTATTAAAACCATATTCTTCAAGTAATGCAGGATCAGGTCGTACACTTACTCCCCAACCATCAATTATTGTACCATCAGGTTTTATTATTTTAATTTGCACCTCCTCTACTCGATCGGTCAATCTGCCAAGTGTTAGGTGTGCATCTTCAAACTGAGCAATATGCACATCTGTTGGAACAAATCCTTCGTCCGTGGAATTAATAATAGTATTAATAGGCAGAGTATAATCTTCACTAGGACTAGTAGGCAACGTTGAATCTAAAATTATACTAGTAGTATTATCATCATTGACCCTAATCTCTCTGGCGCCAGGTTGGACCGAAACAATAGATAAATCTGCTACATTATCTTTTGCTTGATCTTTTTCTTCCTGTTTTATTTCTTCTTGTTCTTCATTCCAACTCCATTCACTGTCACCGCCTGCTAATATGTCATTGTATATTCTGATAGATTTATCTAACTCATCATTAATTTTAAGTAGTTTAGACTCATTGCGAATGGGATCCAATTGTGCGGCTTCATCAATCGCATCATACGCATCACTCAAATTTTCGTAATGACGTTTTTCATCAGCAGATAAATCATTATAACTTCCGCCCGCTTCTGCTATCATTTGTGTCTGTGCATCTTCAATTCTTGCTTGCATAATTGCCTCTCTGGGTGTTTTTAAAGGAGTTGCTGCTATCGTTGCAATAGTTGGTGCATCATATGGCAATGTAGTAACTACATACGGGCTATCGATAGAATTTAATAATTCTGCTTGATCTTGTGGTAGACTATCAATATACTTTCTAACCTTAATACCATTTCGTGTAGAAGCAGCATCTTTGTATCCACTAACTACATCATCGGGCAAATCTAATGCTTCTAATTGTGTTATATTATAATCCAATATTGGACGTGTCGGATCGGTATAACTTTCTGTAGATAATAATGGAAGTGAACCGTCTAACATCATGTTTGCATTTTCTAATTCAATCATGGTAGGAGGAGTATTATTTATAGAAACAGTATCAACTACTGGAGTCATGAATTCAGATGGTCTAACTGATATCTCATCTACACTACTTGTATTTAACCTATTATAATTTTCAATCTCACTCATAGCATCAACAACAGCATCTGGATCAACTCCTATAGGATTAGTGACAGTTTCACCATCATACACTTGAGTATTTAACAACGCTATCAATTCTGGAGATACTGTTTCTCCGCTATCTTCTAACTCTTGTAGAATTATACTTGCCTCAGCAGGAGTACCAAAAGTATCTTGCATTAATGATTTTACATTTTCAACAGATTCAGTTGCACTAGTAGAACCATAATTACTAGCCATTTGTGCTTCATTTAATAACGAAGTTAACCTTGAAGCCTGTGCAGCAGTCGGCATCGAAGATTCAGATATAGTAGTAGCAAGCGTTGATAAACTGCCTGCCATTGTATTAAAACCATTTTCTGCCACTATTCTAGGATCCATTGCGCCGCTTCTACCAGATTCGGGAACAGTTATATTATTTTCACCTGTACCGAACAGATCACCAAATACTCTAGGATCCATTGCGCCGCTTCTACCAGATTCGGGAACAGTTATATTATTTTCA
>ERZ887830.400-NODE-400-length-27627-cov-13.988684_pt1 | contig 27627 bp, 29 predicted proteins | sample MGYA00521101_ERZ887830 | MGnify/ENA primary metagenome ERZ887830 (study PRJEB32303, sample SAMEA104408592) | aquatic metagenome | biome: Marine water; feature: Pelagic; material: water | place: Baltic Sea | collected 2014-06-05T16:38:00 | depth 1,762 m ... | reverse complement strand
TTAAACTAACTGAAAATAAAATATTAAAGGCTCCCTATTTTGGGAGCCTTTTTTACGCTTGAAAAATTGAAGTGCAATTTAGCGAATGTCTCTGACCAGAACCACGTAAAGTTCCTGATCTGGAAAAGCCATTCCGTGAAGCCAACCGGTATAAAAATTCATTGACCAGTAGTTTTTCCGAGACATCCAATTCTTCTGCCCCGACCAATAACGATCACTCAAGAAATTTGGAAATAACTCCGCATCAATTTTGGGTGCATCACATGTCTTACATACTATGCTACGCAGTTCATTTTTGCTTGGCAGGCGCCACGATCCCCCAAGTTGCTTATTTGCCTGTTCAAGTACAGCTGGAATTTGCATTTGCGTGAGTGCCTTGGGTGAGCCATTACAAATTTGCTTTATTGGCTCGAAGCGCATGCCGATGGTGCAGCGGTACCAGACTAAATTTCTGTCGGTGTCCAACACGGTATTATTTCGAGCAATAAATTCTGCGTTCGAAATTGTGGCAAGAGCTACAAAGAACGCCGCTAGCAAAGTTTTATGCATCAATCGCCTCCAATTTTTCAATTTACCTTACATCACTGCAAAATTTATACCAAAATTTGTGTTACCTTCAAAGGTTGGCACAATTATTGTACTGATAACATGCAAGGAGATGGTAATGGATTTAGCCACGTTAATCGGCCTTATTGGTGCAATCGCAGCGGTGGTCGGAACAATGTTGGGACAGGGTGGTTTTGAGCCGTACTGGAATTCCCCTGGTGCGGCCATTGTTTTTGGCGGTTCTTTGATGTGTGTCTTGTATTCAGCTACACTGCCAAATTTTATAGGTCATTTTAAGGCAATGATGACTGTCTTTAAAGTCGTGAAGCTTGATACTTCAGCGGCGATAATACGCCTGTCAGAGCTGTCGGCAATTTCTCGTAGAAATGGCCTTATGGCTCTGGAGACCCAGGAAACTCCCGACCCATTCTTCGAGAAAGGCAAGCAGCTACTGGTTGATGGAGCTGATGAAGGTAAGCTAAAGCGCATCTTAGACGCAGAAGTTAAATCACTGCAAATGCGGCACCAGGCAATGCAAAAAATATTGAAGGTATGGATCGATGTGTCGCCTGCAATGGGTATGATTGGTACACTCATAGGCCTGGTCATGATGCTGGGAAATATGACTGATCCAAAGGCTATTGGCCCTGCTATGGCTGTTGCTCTTCTCACAACGCTGTATGGCGCGCTTTTGGCAAACCTAATTTTTGGCCCAATGCTCTCAAAGATGGAGTATAATACAGATCTAGAGGTCAAGTATCGCAAGTTAATCATTGATGGTTTGAGATTTATTGCGCGAGGCGAGAGCCCAAGAAATATTCAAGAGAACTTGGCTGCTAACCTCTCTCTTAAAGAACAAATAGCGCTCGAGGCGGCAGTGTAATCATGGATGTTACCGCTGAAAATGAAGAAGTTATCGTCGTAATCGATGAGGATGAGGAAGATGAGCACGAGTGCCCACCTGTTGGCGCACCAATTTGGATGGCGACATTCGCCGATATGGTTTGTATTTTAGTAGCTATTTTTGTGTTGATTATATCTTTTGCAGAATTTGACGTTCCAAAATTCAAACAATTGACAGGGTCTTTGAGAAACTCGTTCGGGGTGCAACGCGAGGAAGTCGTCCTTGAACAGCCGAAGGGAACCACGATTATTGAGGTGAATTTTAGCCCGTCGCCGCGCCCTGCAATTATAGACGAGATTACTCAGGAAACTACAATCGAAAACCTTGAGGAAATTGAAAGAGAGTCTGAGGACAAGGACGCTGATCAAGGCGAAGCGCTCGATACTGGTGGCCGGATGGAGGGTAATCAGTATGATGATAAGGGATCCCAAAGTAACTCGAAAATTATAGCGGATCGGCTTGCGTCAGTCTTAGAGGGTGCGATTAAGTCTGGTGAGATAGAACTTTTAACTAAGGGTGAGAACGTATTGCTTCAATATGCTTCACAGCCGAAACAAGACGCATCTGACAATCCCATATTGCCTGAATTGGTGGAGAAAACTTTGGCAGCACTCGAGGAGGCCAATCTGAATGCTGAAGAAAAATCAAATGTTGTGTTGGGTAATTTACAGCAACAACTGCAAAATTTTTTAATAACAGTTGATCAGCAGCGCGATGAAATAAAAGCTCTAAATCAGGCACTCTACGGCAACGATGGCGACTTTGACGATAAAGCTAAGGCATCAATAGCCAAAGATGTGCTGGAAGTTGCATTGAGACAGGAAATTGACCAGGGGCTTGTCGCTCTAGAACAGCGGAAAGATACTGTCATTATTACCGTAGGGTCCGGTGGCGCTTTTCCTTCTGGGACAGCCGAACTTACGTCTAAGGCAGAGGAAATTATAGAGAGAATTGCGTTTAATGCGCTTACGCCGACTAGTAAGTTGACAGTAACGGGGCATACTGATGACGTGCCCATTGGTGGCGGCCTTTATAGAGACAATTGGGATCTAGCAGCAGCGAGGGCCTCCAGCGTAGTGCAGACTATCCAGGCCACGGGTGTAGTGCCACCTGGAAATCTAGAGGCCGTCTCCAAGGGTGAAAATCAGCCAGTTGCAAGTAACGCAGATGCTTTTGGTAGAGAACGCAATCGGCGGATTGAAATTGAAATCAACTATTAAACATTATCCAAAATCTGACGTTAAAGATGTAAAGGAATTGAGATGTCTGTAGATTATCTTAGCGCTCTAAACAAAAATGGCTCTGGGTTGAATATAACGCAGATCGTAGATTCCATTGTGCAAGCTGAAGTTGAACCAAAACGCGCTTCAATCACGAAAAAGACATCAGATATTGAGGCCCAGGTGTCGGAGCTGGCGACCTTTAAATCGAATATATCAGTTTTTCAGGAGGCGCTAAACGGTCTGAATTTAAGAGATGTTTTTCAAGTTCCAACAACCACAGGTTCTGCCGTCACGTACTCGCCTAATTCGAACATCAGTAATGCTAACGCATTTAGCGCGAGTGTTAACGTAACCCAGCTCGCTCAGGCGCAGACATTGGAGTACACGGGCTACACGAGCAGGACGCAGGTATTATCAGATATTTCCCTTTCCATTGCCTTTGGCAGCGTTACTGACAACTCTTTCACGGCGGACAACAACCGCAGCGCTGTTACAGTCTCACTTACTGCACCAACCCTAGAAGAGTTGGCGGCTGAACTTACGGCTAAATCTGGCGTAACTGCGGAGATTGTTCAGACAGATACCGGTGAGTATAGCTTAGCAATATATTCAGATACCGGTGCTTCAAATGCTCTCTCGATAAGTGGAGACGCAACAATCCATACGAATAGCTATTCTACAGTGCAAAAACTTGCGGCCAAAAATTCAAAAATCCAAATAAACGGTATCGAAATTGAGCGTCAAACAAATGAAGTAGATGGCGTTTTAGCTGGCGGCTCGCTCTCATTAAACGCTGTAACTACAAGTGCCATTAATTTATCCGGAAAATATTCTCATTCGGAAGCGGAATCTAAAGTTCTACAGTTTGTTAATAGTTTTAATGAATTGAGTACATATCTCAGCGGAACAACGAGTAGGGGTGGAAGTGGAGACCCAGGAGCGTTCGCCACTGATGCCGCAATAAAATCCGTGCAGTCGACACTTAACTCCATCCTGAGGGCTCCACTTAAAGGTTTCAGCTCCGAAGACGTTAATCTGGCAGAAATGGGAATAACCACTAATAGAGATGGCTCAATCACGTTAAACAAAACAAACTTTAAGACATTTTTTGACGCCAACGCTAAAAATGTCATGTCTTTAGGTGAAAATTCATTCACGGCCGAAGACGTTAACTTAAGTGTATCAGTCAGCAATACGGCGTCTCAAAAAGCTGGCACATTTGCGTTTGCCTATAACTCGGGAACCTCCACTGCAACCCTCGACGGCAATACACTGACTGCAAGTGTCAGTGGGACTACGACAACCTTTACTTCGTCTGCTCCGGGTTTTGACACACTCAGTATAAAAGTTGAGACTTCAAACATACCAAGTTCAACCTCCGTTTCAATTGGCGTCTCCGCTAAGGACACTTTTTCGCAGTTAATTTCTGAACTATTGAGCTCGACTGGAACAATAAAAAATAAAGAAAAAGACTATAATGATATTTTGGCGGACTATTCCGATGACCTGTCTGATTTAACTGTTCGAGAGGAAAGTGTCCGTAGCCGATACGTCGCGCAGTTTACTGAAATGGAACGTACTGTCACAAGTTTAAAATCAACTGGGGAATATATTACAGCAATTTTGGACGCCTGGAACGATCAAAATAAATAAATTATTCAATACCATATTTTTTAATTTTCTCTATTAGTGTTGTTCTATTGATAGTCAGTTTACTTGCTGCTTTGGCTATATTTCCGTCTTCAGCCTCCAAGGCTGCTTCGATCATTGTTATTTCAATTTCGGAGAGGAGGCCTCGTAAATTTGCCGTTAAATTGTATTCAAACCACTTTTTAAAATCCTCTGGTGACGGAGGGGTCATATAGGCAACATCTGTCTCCTCAATAATCTTTTCTAAATCTGTGAGGTCATCTGACAAATCATGATCTTGTGTTTTATTAACTTTATCGGGAACCTTCAGATTAAGTAGGTTTTGAGTTATTTGATCTCCATTAATTTTGGAGCCTGGAAATAATATTGAAGCGCGAATAACGATATTTTTGAGTTCGCGAATGTTTCCGGGCCATGAATATTTACTGAGTGCTCTATAAGCATCTTGGGTGAATGTAGGGTGCTTGTCTTTTGGTAAATTTCTTAACTCAGTAGTTTCAAAATTTTTAACTAAAAGAGGTATGTCGGAAGCTCTTTCACGAAGTGTTGGAACATCAATTGGGAAAACATTAAGTCTAAATAGAAGATCAGCTCTAAATTCGTTTTTTTCTGTCATTAGAGCAAGGTCTTTGTGCGTTGCGCAAACTGTCCGTACATCGACTTTTATATCTTTATTAGAACCAATTCTTTGGATTTTCTGGGTTTCTAAAACCCTTAAAATTTTTGATTGAAGATCGAGGCTCATGTCGCCGATTTCATCCAGAAACAAGGTGCCTTTATCGGCTTGCTCAAATCGTCCAGCGTGGCTCTTCAATGCTCCTGTGAATGCGCCCTTTTCATAACCAAAAAGTTCTGACTCAAGGAGATCTTTAGGAATGGCTGCACAGTTAATGGCAACAAAGCTGCCCCTGCGCTGTGACTGTTCGTGTAATGCTTCTGCCACCAATTCTTTGCCAGATCCAGTTGCACCCCTGATGACGACTGATCCATCTGAGGTTGCCACTAGTTCAATTAGACGTTTTAGCTCTCGTGTGGGTCCGCTATCACCTATTATTTTATTTAAAGTCTTAGTTAACAAAACCACGCTTCCGTCACTAAAGAGTTTAATCTATTGTGCCATTATACTTTAGTGAATAACCAGTATTCATTTTGAAGTAGTTTGCCGTTTTTTGGTAATAGGGTTGCATCGGCCCATCTCTCAGATGGATTATCAAAATTTTTGTAGGGTTTGATAAAGTTTGTTTTAAACGTGTTTTGTGAAGGAAGAAATCTTAGTCATCCGAGTTTGGGTATGTATTTCTCATATTTTACAGATCTTGTTAATTTTGATATTATTCTAAAAAAATAAACGAAATAAAGACCGTCGTTCGAAAACTTAACAGGATCTGTCGCCAATGTGCTTATCTTTCAAAAATATCACTATTATACTGTCGGTAGTTTGGAGCCTTTCTGCTGCAAGCGTGAACGCTAATACGCAAATGCTAAAGCGAGAGTTCGACCAAGCGTCTTATGCTTTTGCGAACAAGAATTACGTAGTCGCTGCAAAGACGTTTAAATCCCTGAGCGAAAAAAATGATCCAAACTCACAGTACAACTATGCATTACTTTTATTTAAGGGAGTTGGCACACCTACCGACCTGGAAGAGGCTTGGTATTGGGCTTGGCGTGCTCGTTTGAATGGGGTCGAGCGAGCTAATTCATTAACAGTTGATATTGCAAAAATGTTGTCATCAGAAGAAGCTGAATCTCTACAAATTAGATTACTTGCTGCTGTAGAACTCGATGCTAATGCGGGAGACCCGGGCGCACTTTCGAGTGTTGCTAAAACATATTTCTATGTGAAAGAAGCGCCTGATTATGAAGATGGCTACACATGGGCCTTGGTTGCTCAAGCATTTGGACAGGAAGATGTCCTCGACATTATCGGTGATGCAGAAGCCAACCTTGCGCTAGATCAAAAATTAAAGAGCCAGAGGTTGGCTAATGAAATATTTTCTGAGATTGTTAACTCTTCGACTGGGACTAATTAGGTTGGTTGAATCGCACAATTTCGTTAGCGAGTGATTGCTTTAAGTCGAGGTGTTCTGAAATAAATTTACTGTCAAATCCATTCTTTGCATAATTTACGGCCTGATCTATTTTTTGATTTGCCGACAACGTTTCTGATTTGGAAGATTTAAAAATATTATCAACAAGATATCTTTCATGTAGTTGTACTTTTTCATCTTTATTTTCATGCTTTTTGGTTTCTAACTCTACTACAGATGTAATATTATTTTCCATGAGTATTAATGAATTAATGAATGCACCCTCAAATTTGCTCAGGCTTACTTGCAATTCTTTGTGGGTGACGTTTTCGGTAAGCTTTTCGAAAATTTGGTTGTTATTTTTTTTTATCGTTGATAATTTTTTAAAGTTTATTGCTGACAACAAAAATAGCAGTACGAGACTGCCTAAAACTAAGTATTCGAATTTTAAAACATCAATTGGCATGGTTTTGCTCCTTTAGTAAAACTGGAGCAAAATTCATGCCAAGTCAGGTTTTCATTTCTACATAACTTCTGATGAGCTCGTCAGCGACTGCATCCAAATTCACTGGATATTCACCACGCTTAATCGCTGATTTTATACGCTCGACGCTCTCTATATCAATTGGTGGTGATTTAGCTAAATCCGCTACAACTGACTTTGAGTCTAACTTATCCACACCATCACCCCCTAAGGGCGGTAAGTTTTGCTTCTCGAGATTTTGAGTAACCTGCGACTTAACAGATCCCTGCTGCGCAAAACCAGCTGCTTGTTTGATACCGTCTACCATGACTAAACTCCTTACAGAAAGTATAACGACCGTGTGTTAATTTATTTTAGAAATAATTTGTATTTTTTTTTCGCTTTCAACCTTTCCCAATAATTTTTGCCCAGATTTATTATTTATAACTCGAATGCGGTCTCCGAAATTCCCGTTTTCGAGTGCTGTGCCCATAGCTTCGACTTGTATTCGTTCCGATTTGTTCACTAAAATAACAGACTGATCTTTTTCGACCATCCAAACAGATGTTAAGTACTGGGGCTTTATCATTTGATTTGCATTGATGGCTCGTTGTGCACGACGCCCAATTACATCATCTAGTTCATTAAAATATTGGCCATTATTTTTATTGGACCCAATTTTCAACTCGATATCTTTATCGCGTATCACCGTGCCTTTTGGTAACGACGTCGTTGCGATTACAACTGCCATGTTAGTATGAGCAGTATTCGTGTTTCTTGATAATTTGCGTGTGCTTATGTTAATATCCCATTCAGCACCAAAATCGTCGCATGATATTTTGAGTGTATTGTAGTCGCCCATATAACGTGGTTCCACTGATAAAGCTTGGTTGCATGCTGGGTATGCTCTGCGTCCGTTTATATCCGCACTTAAATCTAAGCCCTGTGCTTCTGCCCAGGTTTCTACAGTTGCAATGATTTTATCGCCTCGCGTTATTTCATTTGCTAACACTAAGCCGTGTGTGAAAATAGTGACGCACAAAGATATAATTATAATCTTCATTCTAAGACATAGACCCATTCATTTAAGTAGCTCGTCTGGCTTTTATTACTGCTCAAGCTTTGTATAGTCGACGTAGTGTTGTAAATTTTTGTTGGCCTGAACGCATGTGGCTGACCGTTTTCCAACAAAAAGATAGTATTTTTGTCTATTCCGTCCTTATGTCCAAGTTTAATTACATACTCACCATTCAATAGTGTCAACATAGCAGCTTTGGGTTTGCATCGCGCTGTTGCCAAAGCCGCTTTTAATTTTGTCAAAACATCCGACGAAAGTTCATCAAATACTTTATTCCCATCACGCGAGAAACTTCTGTATAGTAATTTTAAATTTCCTCTCTCTCGAGCCGATGCAGTGGTTGATGTGGAAACTAGTTCTGGCTGTAAGTAGTGATTGTTCGTTGTAATGATGCTTTGAAATTTAATCAGTTCATTGTCGGTGTCATAGGTTAGCTGTCCTGAAATCTTCAGTGTATCTGATGCGACTTGTTTTGTAGAATTGGCTCTTAGTAATGAAGTATAATCCAAATCATCGATGGCTTCTGGGTTAAAGGTTTCTCTGAAAATTACCGCATGGGTAGATAGTGTGCTTTCGACATTTTCCATTAAATGACTTTGAAATTGCGTAAAAACAGGGGGTACGTTGTTTGCGAAACTTATTTCTGCAGGTAGTATATTGAATTTAAATTTTTGTTCTTTATTACATGAGGCTAAGTCTGCTTTGTTTTGATATGTAATAGCCACAGTGGCTTTAGTAACATTGCCAACTTCCTGAAACCCAAGAATATCATAGCCGATTAGACGCTTGTCACTATTAAATGAAGTTTGATCAAAAACTATTACACCGTCCTGTGAGAGGATGGACGACGTTAATGTGCCACCGCTTTCCATCAAAAAATTCTCTAATGCATCTGCAACCGCTCTTTTTTTAGTAATTTCGTTGCCCAATCCGGACTCAGAGGACTGACCGACCGCCGTAACTTTCAAAATGTTTGCTGATACGGAGCTTGTGAAGAAGACGGCAAACAAAAGAGCTATTCGTAACATTTAACCGTAAGCCCTTACTATTGCCTCGATCATTGATTTATCGATTTCAACAATAACTTGATAGGTGTCGGAGGTGCTAGGATGCACCTTCACAGTCTTTGCGCCTAGAATTATGCCCTGAATATCTGCTCTAAGAGTGTCGTTTTGGATAACGGCTTCGGCAATCTTTGTGGATCCAGTTAATTGAATTCCGTGTATTTGTTCAGTCAGTGCCGCAAGAGCGTCAAGGCGCGCAGCCTTGATTGCTAAAATTCTTTTCTGATTAGTGGTTTTGCCTGGCTGGACAGAAACAGCAGCAAATCCAATGCCTGTGAGTGTCGGTACATTGACAACTTTGATTGGTAATTTTTCTACAGCTCTTTGTATCTGAGAAATTTCGGAACTTTTTTCTTGATCGGCTTGCGGCTTTGAGTATGTCGCCTGAGACCAACTTGGAAAAGATGTGGAACATGCAGCTATCATGCTGTTCAGGGTCAAAATTCCTGCAAATTTTAATAAAGATTTCATAATTTTTCCTCGCAACTTCAGCAATGGCTATTGATTACAAGGAGCAATTTCCGTGCCAATTATTTTATTTGAATTGTGATCGTGGCACGAAATTTGCCTCTACTGTTTGTCGTCGTCAAAAGAGGGTCTGATGCAAACGTTCAATGATACTGCCCCTAGATTTAGCTCAGCCAATTTTGGTCGCTCAGTGGCATTGCCGTTTGGCATTTTAACATTGATGGCGATGATGATTTTGCCGTTGCCTGCGTTTTTACTCGATACTTTTTTTATTTCAAACATAATTGTGTCGCTTTTAGTCCTAATGGTAGCTGTCAACACCCAGCGCCCATTAGATTTTTCGTCTTTTCCTAACGTCTTGTTATTAGCAACTGTGCTGCGATTAGCCTTAAATGTGGCCTCAACAAGAATTGTATTAAGCAAGGGCCATGAGGGTTCGGATGCGGCGGGACGTGTCATTGAAGCCTTTGGGGAGTTTGTTGTTGCCGGCAACTACGCTGTTGGGATTTTTGTTTTCACTATTTTAGTAATCATTAATCTAGTAGTAATTACAAAAGGTGCCGGCAGGGTCTCTGAGGTTTCCGCTAGATTTACGTTAGATGCGATGCCTGGAAAGCAAATGGCCATCGATGCGGACCTCAATGCTGGACTTTTAAGCCCAGATGAAGCCACACAACGCCGGGCCGATATAGCTGCAGAGGCAGACTTCTATGGCTCAATGGATGGTGCTTCAAAGTTCGTAAAAGGTGATGCAGTTGCTGGTATATTAATTTTGGTGGTTAATATAATTGGCGGGCTTATAATTGGCATCGCCCAATACAAGTTGAGTTTTTCTGCTGCTGCGGAGACATACATAATTCTGGCGATTGGTGACGGACTTGTAGCTCAAATTCCGTCATTGTTATTGTCACTTGCTACGGCCATTATCGTGACACGGGTCTCATCTAATCATGTTATGTCTGAACAAATTGGCAATCAGATAGGGATATCGAGAGCCTGGTACCCAGCAGCTGCAGTCGTTGCATTTTTAGCGCTCGTGCCAGGAATGCCCACTGGCTTGTTTCTGACTTTTACAGTGTTAACCACTGCCATTGCTGTGTTTCTTCAAAGAAAAGAGTTGCAAGATATTGAACCTGCTCCGGAAGAAATTCTGGCGAGCGATGATCCCGCTCCATCTGGTTTAATTGAGGTGTCCGAAATTACTGAGGCCGCCAAAATATCGCTACTTCTTGGGTATAAATTAGTTGAATTGGTTCAAGATGAAGAATCATCGTCACTACTCACTAGAATTACTTCGATCCGCCGAGAACTAAGTAAATCTCTTGGTTTTGTTATATCAGGCATACGCGTTAGAGATGAATTAGATCTTGATCCACATAAATATATTATAAAAATTGGCCAGGTAGTGGTTGCAGAGGGAGTTTTATATCCAAAATTGAAGTTGGCTATTCCAAGTGAGCACTCGAAAGAAAAAATGGACGGAATTGACGTAAAAGACCCTACATTTGGTGTCGATGCTACATGGATTGAAGATGAATTCGTTCAAACAGCAAAGGCGGATGACTACGCCATAATTGATCCAGATGCGGTCATTACTACGCATCTTGGGCAAGTATTGCGGAAACGCGCACACGAAATTCTTAGCCAAGACGATGTTCAGGATTTGCTTGATAATCTCTCTGACATTCATCCGAAATTAGTGGAAAGTACTGTTCCAAAGTCCATATCGTTGGATGTTTTGACAGTGGTGCTTAAACTTTTGTTAAGTGAAATGGTGCCAATAACGGATCTTCGCAAAATTTTAGAAAAAATTTCATCTTTAAGCGCTCAAAACTTAAAGCCTGAGGATATCTCGGAATTATTACGTCCCGAACTGACACCGCTGGTGTTACAGCAATTTATAGGAGTGAGCGATACTCTTAAGGTTTTAGTGTTCGCCCCGCCATTAGAGAAAATTTTACTTCAATCTGTTCAACAGCATGGGTCAGATTCATTAGTTTTAGATCGTGACCTTGCTCAGTCTATTCAGCGCGAGCTTAACGAACAAACTGAACGTTTGGCCACTTTCCGTGTTCCGGGGGTGCTTATTACAGCTCCCCAAATTCGGCGTGCAGTATCAAAATTCTTTCGTCCCGGTTTGCCGGACTTATATGTCTTTAGTTTCTCGGAGTTACCAGACGAACGAAATATCGAGGTATTTTCTACTGTTGGAAAACAAGAAGCCCTTGAACCTGCTTAAACTTATGGAGTTATAAATGTTAACAGTTGTCGCAAAAGATACACCTACTGCAATGGATGAGGTCATCTCGAAGCTCGGTACCGATGCAATGATCGTGTCCACTCGAAAGGTAGGATCAGAAGTCGAAGTTAAAGCAATTTCCGGGGCAAAAAATGCTGATAAGGCTGTCACAGTTAATTCGATCGACCCAAAGAAATTTTCTGAGATGATATCAGACAATAAAGGTGTTCAATTTGGTGATATCGATGAGACAAAAGTGATCAAATTGCCGTTCTCTGAGGGAGTTGCACATATCCCAAGTTCAAAAGAAAAATTACTTTCCGTGATGTCTGATCAAATTGATATCTATTTAAATGAAAGTAAATCACAACCTAAAGATGAAAGTGCGTGGGGCACTTTGAAAAATTTCCTTGCTGATGATATCAATTTCATTGATGAATTTTCTCAAAATCCAATTGACCAGCCAGGAATAATCAAAAATTTTGCGAAGCTATTAACTTCGCCGGACCCGGCAACGATTTTTGATGCAAGGAATATATTTGTTGTTGGTGAAAATGGAGTTGGAAAGTCCACTTTAATAAGCAAGATCGCGGTAATGTTAGATAAGAAAAATAAAACCAGCCACACAAAACTAATCGAGATTAATAACCACAAATACATGAATCATTCAATGCTTGAAACTGTTGCTAAAATTATTGGGAAAAAGCATAGTTTTGAGCAGAGTCCCGAGGATAAATACCAAAATTTCATCTTAGAGGCGTCAATCGAAGATTTTGTAACTGGGAAAATTTCATGTAGTGAAAATGTCGATGATCTGATCTTAATCGCAGTTCCAGCTGGCCTGAGTACAAAATCATATCGAGATATCTTGGGGAAAATGAAAGGTTATAACGCTCAGATAGCTTTAACCAGAGTTGATGAATATGACTTAGACCTTGAAGATATGATCGAAGTATTTAAAACTTCTTTTAAGCTATCTCTGTTTTCTGCAAACTCAGAAATAACCTCAGGTGTCTGTCTTGTGACCCCTGAAATTATATCGAACTTTCTCGCAGAGAATATCAATGTTGGAAAAAATTAATGGTCGTTTCCGTAGCAATATCAGGTGGTAAAGGTGGTGTTGGAAAAACACTTATTGCAACTAACCTTGCGGTTTTATTGGCAAAGTTAGGCAAAAGAACACTTTTGGTTGATGCAGATTTTGGTATGGCAAATGCTAATGTCATGTTTGGCGTCAATCCAAAAAAATCTATCGAAAGCATTCTGGACGGTACTGCAACTGTTGACGAAGTAACTTGTAACGTAATGGATAAATTGGATATCATTGCTGGCGGTACTGGTGAGAGCTCTCTGTTGGATTTGGATCAAAGTGAGCGGGGTAACGTAATTAGAAACCTCACCAATACAAAAGGTTCCTATGATTATCATATCGTCGATACTTCAGCTGGCGCTTCTAAATCCTCCGTGGACTTCTGTGCATCCTGCGACAAACTGTTAGTGGTAATTGTCGGTGAGCCCACGTCATTTCTTGACGCATATTCGTTGATTAAAGTGGCCCACTTGGATTATGGGCTTGATAACTTTGGAATAATTGTAAACCAAGCAAGTAACGAAACACAGGGACTAAGGCTATTTAAAAAATTTGGAGAAATTACGGATAAGTTTATTACCGTAAATCAAAATTATATTGGATATGTTCCTCACACTACAAATTTAAAGAAATCAGTTTTAAGCCGAAAGCCAGTGTTAGCTAGCCTTGAATCGGGCCCAGAATACGATGCTTTTTCTAAAATTTATAAAAACCTTGATAACCTAAATATTAATGACTTTAGCGGCCTAAAAATTTAAGGGTATTATGAAGCATGCAAAACCCTTACGGTAATTATAGCGAAACTAGAGCTAGCTTGATCGCTTCGCAAAAGAATACTGTGAAAAAGATCGCGTACTTTTATGCTGGTCGCGTAAAAGGAGCCGTCGAAGTGGAAGATTTGCTTCAGATTGCTTATTTAGGCCTAGTGGACGCAAGTCATAAATATTCTCCCAATGAGAACGGGAGCTTTCAGGCTTACGCAGGCATTAAGGTCAAGGGTGCTGTAATTGACTACCTGAGAAAATCTTCAAACCTTTCCAGGTCTGCGATAACAAAGCGTAAAAAATTTGATCAAGTAACCAGAGATTTAACAGCATCTTTGGGAAGGCTGCCTAACGAAGATGAGGTTTCAAGCAAACTATTAATAACTGTTGAAGAGTTGAGCGATTGGAAGGCAGCATTCAACGCAAATAGCTTTCAATCTCTTGACGATATACACGAGGCGCACTCGGATTGGCTGGTTGATCAAGAAGCGCCTGTCGAAGAAAAAATATATTTAGAGCAATTGCGGCAAAAATTGCGTAACTCTCTAGAGGGTCTTAAAAAAAACGAGGCTATGGTTCTACAACTATACTACGTGGAAGAGCTAAACGTTTATGAAATCGCTGAAATTCTTGATATTTCCACCGGTCGAGTATCGCAAATAAAATCATCTGCAGTCAAATTTCTTCGTGAGGACCTTAAGAGTAGTCAGTATATTTAATATTGGCACAATACTTGCTGGTACTCATTGAGAATTGATCAAGGAGTGACAGATGTTCGGGCTAATACGTTCTGGTATGGTGACTGCAATGAAAGAATTGCAAGTTGTCTCCAACAATATCGCTAATTCAGGATCCACTGCTTTCAGAAAAAGTGATATTAGCTTTTCTGATATATATTCTCAAACTACAGCTGGCGCTGATGGCGGTTCGCAGTTTGGTAGCGGTGCCAGTGTTGCTGCGGTCCGGATGAGTGAAGCTCAGGGCGGAATGGTACAGAGAGAGGGCGCATTAAACTTGGCGATTGCCGGTTCGGGTTACTTTGTCTTGTCACCTACAAATACTCCTGAGGCAGCGGTGACTGCCCAAAATTTTACTCGAAATGGCGAATTTTCGTTGGATTCTCAAGGATATTTGCGAGCAGCAAATAACAGTTACGTTTTGGGGACCAAATTAAATTCTGGAGAGGGAGCTGATACAGAGGGAGCGGCAGCGCTGTCGAAGATACAGGTACCTCAATCAATCGGCGAAGAAACAAAATCAGCATTGACGGACATTAGTGTAACAAGTGACGGCACAGTCACTGCTACTTATGGTATCGATACGATTCAAAAACTGTTTACATTGTCGCTTGCTAACTTCCCTAATCAAGCAGCGCTTGGCAATCTCGGTGGAAGTACCTTCGTAAAAACAGATGCTTCTGGTGAACCCATTATAGCGTCGTCAGGATCTTCGGGTTTGGGTTCCATTAGCTCGGGGATGCTGGAGACCTCCAATGTAGATATTACAAATGAAATGACCGCAATGATAAGATCGCAGCAACAGTTTAACGGTGCAGCGAGATTGCTCCAAACAAACGCCGATATGATTGAAAAACTCACCCGCTAAGAGGCCTGAATTATGGATAAATTTGCAACCTCTCATCACCATGAATTAAATTGGTGTGTTTGTGAGAGTATTAATTATCCAGTGTCTCAGATCTAATATTAGGAGAAGCACTAATGCAAAAGATTTTGGATCACATGGGAGTGCACTTCACTTCGTTGCAACTCCGTTCCCAACGAAATGAAATATTAGCCTCCAACATAGCGAATGCTTCGACGCCGAATTATAAGGCGAGGGATATAAATTTTGGATTAGAACTTCAAAAACAGCTGCATGAAATTTCTAATTTTGAAGATGCTAGTGGTGCAGCTGAGATTGAGCTTCAATATCGAGTTCCTACTGAGTTGAGTTTGGATGGGAACACCGTTGAGTTGCACGTCGAGCAAATGGAGTTTGCAGAAAATGTTGCTCGTTATCAGGCATCATTGTCATTTTTGAACCAAAAAATATCGGGTTTGAAATCTGCAATAAAGGGAGAGTAAGGTGGCCGATAATATATCAAATATATTTGATGTTTCAGCGCGAGCTATGAGTGCACAAATGGTGCGACTGAACACTGTCGCCTCCAATTTGGCTAATGCAAATAATATTTCCTCAAGTGAGGCTCAGGCTTACCGAGCAATTAAGCCAGTATTTTCAAGTGTTTTTGCTGAAAATTTCGAAGAAACAGGTCTTTCATCAGTCCAAGTTGATGAAATTGTTAAGACAGGGCTTGCACCAAGCATGGAATATAAGCCTGATCATCCATCAGCCAATGACGAAGGATACATTTTTAAGTCGGCTGTAGATACAGATGAAGAATTAATTGAAATGCTAGATGCTTCTCGCAATTTTCAAAATAACATTGAAGTCATAACCACTCTGCGTTCTCTCATGCTGCGCACGATTGATATGGGTAAATAGGAGAAAAAGATGTCATCCTCAAATGAAATGTCAAAAGTTCAAGGAACGTCGATATATGACAATCTTGGCGTGAGTGCTAAGGCAAAAACTCAGCAGGAATCCTCTGATCAAGTTTTGGGTCAAAAAGATTTCTTAAAACTAATGACGACACAAATGCAAAATCAAGATCCATTTTCGCCAATGGAGAACGCGGATTTTGTTGCTCAGATGGCGCAATTCTCAACAGTTACGGGAATTGAACAAGTTAACAATACATTAGCAAATTTGTCCGACCAATTTGGTCAAGCGCGTATTGCAACTGCGGCCAGCCTTTTGGGGCATTCGATTTTGGTTCCAAGTTCTATCGCTAACCCAGATGAAAATGGACAAATTCACGGGGCTATAGATTTACCACAATCAAGTAGTAACGTCACAGTAAATTTTATGGATGCGGATACTGATGAATTGGTTCACGCGATTGAGCTCGGTCCCACACCTAAAGGAATAGTCGGTTTTTCGTGGGATAATTTGCCCGAAAATCGTAGATCTGAAAATCAAAAATTTCGCTTAGAAGCAACTGCGAATTTTGCGTCAGGTGAGCACATAATAAAGCCCTCAATATATTCACAAGTGTTATCTGTTTCTAATGACGCTGAAAATAATAGTGTTGGGTTGAATACATCTGCACTTGAAGAGTTGGATTTGTCTCAAGTAACAAAATTTCGGTAGGAGTAAGCCATGAGTATGTCAGGAGCGTTATCGGCTTTAAGAGCCTCGCGTGCTGAAATTGAAGCGACCTCAAATAACGTCGCAAATGTATCCACAGTTGGATATAAACGATCCGAAGTAGAATTTGAGGCTTTACTGTCTGGTACTAAGGTCAGTGGAGTGAGGAGTAGCTTTGCACAAGGTTCAATATCAGAGACGGGCAAGCCACTTGATGTGGCGATTACTGGATCTGGTTTTTTTTCCATACGAAGCAAAATAGATGCCGAACTTGAATATTATACACGCGCTGGGGCTTTCGAGTTAGACAATGAGAATTATTTAGTTAATTCGGGCGGTCAGTTTGTTATGGGCTACGCGAGTGTAAATGGTGCTATGCCCACTCCCTTAGGCGATCTAACTGGATTGCAACTTTTGGATTCCAAGGCATCCCCTAATCTTTCTATCGATGCTGTGCAAATTTCGTCTGTCGGTAAAGTGACTGCTCTATACTCCAATGGCACTGAAAAAATTGTTGGGCAAATAGCGCTTACCAGCTTTAGGGAAACTTCGCGATTACAAAGTGTTGGTGCTGCTCAGTACGTAAAGACGGACCAATCAGGACCGCCTGTCACTGGACTTTCTGGAACGAATTCCACGGGTTCAATGTTAGCCGGCAGTATTGAGGGCTCCAATGTTGATATATCTGAAGAATTGATCGAATTAATAACGGCTCAACGGAATTATCAAGCTGCTGCAAAAGTACTCGAAACATCTTCTGAAATTGCTGAAGTTGTTCGCCACATAAAAGTTTAAATGGGACTAGACTATGGATAAGATGATTTATACATCCCTAAATTCAATCAATAATTTGATTAGAAATCGGATAAATATATCCCAAAATTTGGCAAATATTGGCGTTCCTGGTTATCGCAAAGATGTTGAATATCAAAATCAAACCTCTTTTTTAACAGAATTTGGTGCTCTAAGTTCGCGCGCAACAGTTGTCAGTGAGGATGCTGGTAATTTTTCGAATAAGCTTGGCAGCATTAAAAATAGTGGTGTACCCACGGATGTTGCTCTCTTGAATGAGAGCTTTATGCTAGCTGAGAATGCGAATGGGGAAACAATCTTTACCCGGCGTGGTGATCTATCATTAACTCCTGATGGATTTTTGATTAATGGTGCTGGCTTGAAGGTGTTGTCAGAGGATCTGACGCCAATCTCATTACCAAATTATAATTCGATAAAAATTTCTGAAATTGGTGAAATCAAGATAGATACGCCTGGTACGCCACCAAACACATTTACAACGGTAGGTGTGATAGCGTCCGTTAACCCCAAAAATTACGAGTTAATTAAGGGATCAGACGGCGAGATAAAAAATATTGGATCGGGTCCAATAGCTTCAGACCAAAGCGGACGTTTTTTACAAGGATCTTTGGAAGGCTCGAATGTGAATACTGTGGAAGAAATGGTAGCTTCTATAGAGAACCAGCGTCAATTTGAAATTAATATGAAGTTGATTAAATCAGCTGAGGAGGCGAGCAGGTCGGGCTCGTCATTATTAAAGATATCCCAGTAGATTGGCATGGTTCTTGCTCCTCTCTAATTATAAATTTGGAGGTTACAATGTCATCATCAGCCATGCATGTTGCTCAAACAGGGCTCACATCGCAGCAATATAAACTTCAAGTTATTGCGAACAATCTTTCGAATGTTAATACAACTGGCTTCAAGCGCGAACGAGCTAATTTTCAAACTCAATTGTATCAAACACTCAGCCAAAGCGGTGGCGCTGAAGCTGGTAACGAAGGCAAAAACTCGTCTTTCAGCGTTGGAACTGGCGTTGCGATTGTCAACACGCAAAAACTTCATACGCAGGGGGCGGTAGTTGCCACCGAAAATTCTTTAGACTTGGCGGTAAATGGCCAAGGATTTTTTCAAGTCTTAACGTCTGATGGAACTTTCGGATATACTAGGGCGGGTAACTTTTCGCAGTCTGCAGATGGAGTCATAGTCGATCCTAACGGCCATGTAGTGCAACCTCAAATTCAGATACCTGCAAACGCGACCAATGTTACAATAAATTCAAGCGGTGAGGTTAGTGTCCTACTGCCAGGCAACACAACCGCCCAAAGTGTTGGTCAAATTTATCTGTCAAAATTCATAAACCCAGTTGGATTAAATCCGATAGGGCAAAATTTATTTAAGGAAACCGAGGCAAGTGGCGCGGCCTCCGAAGGCACGCCCGGTAATGAAGGTTTTGGAAAACTCCAACAGGGCTTTTTAGAAAGTTCGAACGTTGATGTCGTCCGACAGCTCGTTGATATGATCGAAACTCAGCGAGCTTATGAAGTTAGTTCAAAGTCAATCAAGGCAGTAGATGAGATGTTACAATATGTTGCAAATAACTTATAAAATTCCAGGTATTGTTTTATGCAGTTTTCTTATGGGTTGCTCTCAGCAAATCGAAGAAAAAATTAGCGCTGATTATATGCCTGTTTTCCCATCTGGAAGTAATTTGGCTGCCGATGCCGCTGACGGCACTATTTATTCAAATTCCTCTGGCGGATTGCTAAATCTAGACAAAAGAGCATCAAAAGTTGGTGATGTTCTGACTGTTGCTTTCGTTGAGGCTTTTCAAGCCACCAAATCACAGAACGCCTCTACAACGCGCTCCACATCTAATGAAGTTGATTTACCGAATATAATTCCTGGCACTAGTTTGATGGATCCGCTTTCTGCAGCTCTTCAGAGCAGTAGTGATAATTCATTCAGCGGTTCGGGTTCCACGGCGCAATCGAACTCACTGACTGGGCAAATGTCAGTTCATATTGTAAAAATACTACCTGGAGGAAATCTCGGTGTTTTAGGACAAAAGCGGCTGGTGTTGAATAAGGGTGATGAATATATCCGTGTTAGTGGTATTGTTCGGCCTCTAGATATCTCGTCGGATAACATAGTTTCGTCTGACCGGATCGCTAATGCGAATATTCAGTATATTGGTGCTGGTAATATATCTGATAGCTCCAAAAGTGGATGGCTGAGCAATTTGTTGACGTCAGTATCTCCGATATGAGTAATTGTCTGAGACATATAGTGTTACTTTTAGGGCTCATCACGGCAACAAATTTTTTGAATTCGGAGCCAGCTCAAGCTGAAAGAGTGAAAGACATTGCTTCAATTGGTGGTGTTCGAACCAACCAATTAGTAGGTTATGGCATCGTTGTAGGATTGGCGGGCTCAGGTGATGGTGGAGCCGGGATAACGCTTCAGTCGATGCAGACTATGGTGGCGCGCTTTGGAATTGTAACAGAAGTAGAAGATTTGAATGCTTCAAATGCTGCGGCTGTAATGGTTACAACGGATCTCAAACCATTCATGAAGCCGGGGCAAACCATTGATATTACGGTATCGACTCTTGTTGGTGCACAGTCATTAAAAGGGGGCACTCTTCTAATGACGCCGTTACTGGGTGCGGATGGCGAAACATATGCAATCGCTCAGGGGAATTTAGTGGTTGGTGGGCTGGGAGCCTCTGGGGAAGATGGAAGCTCTTTGACGGTGAATGTGCCCACCGTTGGGCGTATCCCAAAAGGGGCAACAGTAGAACGTGTGGTGCCGTCAACTTTTTTAACGAGTAAAAACATTATGGTAAATTTACACCAAGGAGATTTCTCTACGGCGAATTCATTGGCCGATGCAGTCAACGATATTTTTGGGAAGGATGTGGCGCTAGCTATTGATGCCAATTCGATCCGTGTTACTGCACCTGTAGATCCATCTCAGCGGGTATCGTTTGTGTCTTTGCTAGAAAGTATTGAGGTTAAAACAGCTGAGCCTCCAGCTCGCGTAATTGTAAATTCTAGGACTGGTACAATCGTAATTAGTGGTCAAGTTATGGTGAAGCCTGCTGCAGTCTCTCAAGGCAGTTTAGCTATACGGATTGATGAAAATGTTGGCAGCATTCCGGGTGCGGCTTTAGTTAGTAACGGTGATCAGGTTGTTTCACTCCCTACTGGCCAAGTAGCTGAAATTCAGGAAAGTGAGATCGAAATAATAGAGGAAGCAGCACAATCCTTTATAATTGATGAGGGTGTTAATCTATCTACTCTTGTTGACTCAATTAATCAGGTTGGTGCCACAACTTCGGATTTAGTTGCAATTCTAGAAGCCTTGCGAGAAGCAGGCGCTTTGAGTGCTGAATTAATTATAATTTAGGATTAACAGTATGTTAGACGTTAAAATACGACCTGTAATTATACAAAATCAAGCTGATACAGGGCATTCAGCTAGAAAACTGCAAGAATTAAAAGAGGTGGCCGAGAAGTTTGAGGCACTCTTTGTCGAAGAGCTGTTGAAATCAAGTCGTAATAGTTCCCTGGAATCTGGCTTATTTGACAGTGAACATTCTGACACATACAAATCGATGCTGCATAGAGAATACTCCGTATCTGTGGCGACTAACACACCCTTAGGAATTGCTGAGGCGCTGACAGACCAATTTTCAAATAGGCTGAGGTAGGTGGTCCTATGGGAGGTTTATTTGATATTGGAAAAAGTGGTCTAGAGACGTATAAGCACGCCCTCAGTGTCACTGGTCAGAATATAGCTAACGCTGGTACCGAGGGGTACCACCGTCGCGATATGCGAGTTGCCGAGCGGCAACTTATTCAATCTGACAGTCTCAGTGTGCAAGACCAGCTCGGTTTAGGGGCAGAAATTGGAAAAGTTTCCCGAGCATTTGATACCCTTTCATATTTTAAGCTGATCAAAACCAACTCATCTTTTGAGAGCGCTAAAACAGTTTCAGATCATATGGTAAATTTGGAACGTAGTGTTCTAAAAGGAAATCAAAATATTTTTACTGAACTAAACGGGTTTTTTGAGAGTTTAAACGGGGTTCAAATTGCACCTAATGGAATACCTGAGCGCCAAGAGGTTTTACTTTCTGCCCAAAGTCTTGCCTCAAGGATCGCAAGTCTAGGTTCAGAACTTACTCAAATTAATTCTGATTTGTTTGAGGAAGCAAAACTTTCTGTTGGATCTGCAAATCAAAAAATTGATGGTATTGTTGAGGTGCAGAAGTCCTTGCAGACCGTAGGTTCGCCTGTATTGGGTCCAAGCTCTTTATTAGATCAACGTGACCAACTTCTCAAAGATTTGTCAGGTCATACTGATATTTCGATACAATATAAAGAAGCTGAAAAAGTTCGTGTTGGTCTTGGTCAAAGTTTTGGTGCCAGCGATCTAATCGATAGCTTTCAGTTTAAGCAACTAAGTGTCCAAGAAGATAAAGGAAAGTTAAATTACTATCTTGATGATGCTAAAACAGATCAAATTACTGGCGGACAGCTAGGTGGTCTAGTGAAGGTCAACAATATTGTTGAAGAGACAATTAATAATTTGAATGATTTTGCTATAAGTTTGGCTCGAGAGTTTAACGATCTTCAAAAAGTGGGTGTCGATTTAAATGGAAACGAGGGAACTAATTTATTTTCAATTCCTACGATCGAATTGGTGACGGGCGATGGGTCTACTTCAAAGTTGTCATTTTCCGCTGACGCGTTGTTGGATAATGAATATTCGTTAAAATACCAGTCTGATAAAAATTCGTTTTTAAATGTGTCTGATAGCAGTGAACTTCAAGTTAATGGAGGGTATATCAAAATCGGTGGAAACGATTTATTTCTCGGTACTAACTTTACTGATCAAGAATTAATTACTCTGAAGCCAATTAAAAATATTGCTTCAAATATTGATATTCTTCTTACTGACCCGAAAAATATTGCAGCTGCAAAATCCGTTTCAGTTAAAAATAACGCAAATAATATTGGAAATTCAATTGTCAGTGTATCTGCGAATACATCGAAGGCGACATCGACTAAACTAAGTGTTGTTGATGACTTTAAGGGAAATATCGACACCGCAAATCCAAAGGCGTTTTTGTCTAATTTACACGTATCAGAAATAGATGCAGAGATCTCAAAAATTACAATTGATGCGTTTGTTCAGCAATCTTCAACCCGGTTTACGTTAACGAATGACGACATAACCAGTTTAAAGTCATCGCAAATTACTTTTGATATGACCTCTGGAGATGATCAGGTCTTTAATGTTGGAGCCAACAGTGGTTCATGGACGGACCTATCAACACTGAGCGATTTACTGAATAATGGGACAATAAAAAGCGGGTCTGGGAGTGATATTAAAAGTCTAGGATTGGTTGCTGTCGCAAACCAGAATACGATCGCTTTCACTCAGGCAAATAACGCCACAAATCGGGTGACTTCTGTTCAACTTCTAGGCGCATCAGAAAATATGGCGCCTGCTCAGCCGTCTACCAGTAATGTGTATGTCTTCACTAAGGAAGGTCGACAAATTTCTGGGCCAACCTTGACTGACGCTGAAGCTTTGGAATTACTGGTTCCAGCTAACGGATTTAATTTAAATGCAATTTATAAGAATGACTACGCAAACGGCTCTTACAGAGGGTCCTTTTCGGATGTTAAATATTTTTCTGGAAGCCCAGAAAGTCCAACTGGGTTTTTAAAAGAAAGTGCTAACGCTGACGGATCTATAAAAAATATTGAATTTTTTTTGGGAGATAAGGCTTTTCAGACCCAGTCAAATGTGACGAAGGCTATTTCAAATAGTATAGATGCTGTTGTAGGCGCAAAAATTAATGACGATTTTCAGGCGACCCTGAATTTTGCAGAGCAAGCTGACCTAGATATTACAAAGGTGAGTCATCATATCGCCTCGGATTTGCGAAAGAAATCGTCTTCCAAGTCCGTTACAACTCTCTCCTTTGATGCGTCTGTACTGAACAAAATCGAACCATTCTCTGTTGTCTTTGAAGGTCAAAAATACTCTGGAAAGATTGTTTTCCCAAAAAGTTTTGACGATACGTTAACAAGAGCAAATGTAATTTTGGAAGGTGCGGAAGATAGATTTACGCCAGTGTTAACGAAAAAAGATGGTAACGCCGGATTTGATTTGAGTTTGACTGCTAAAGACGGCGTACCCACCTCTGAAAGTATTCAAATAACATCTGAAATTACTAACAGTGTATCTCAGCAGAAAGTTGTGGTAGCCACGGGTACTGATTACGAAAACTTTTCAACAGACCTGGGGCGGCTAAGTCTAGGTAATGGAAGCGTCGTAGACCTAGGGACTATGACGACGGAAGGTGGAGTGATTGGCAACTTCACTGTCGAAATTGTCAATAAAAGTGGAAAAGCTGAAATTTCAATCAAAACAAACGTTGGAACGGATACATTTCGATATCAGCCAGCTGATGCGATCGCTTCGGCTACCAATATTTTAAGTAAAAGAATTTCAGTAGCTAAGGATATTCTCACCATTCAAGAGCTAGACGGAGGTGCCAATAATATTGACATTGATTTTAAGACCAACATGAAAAGCATGACCACTCTGAGCGACTTGCCAGAAGAAGAATTGCTTTTGATACTTGAGGATACCAGCAACACGAGGTTTAGTGTCGACTATTCGACTGAGCCGGTTCCAGGCCTTAGCTCGATAAATTTTAAATTATCTCTGATATCTGCTGAATTTGGTGTTTATGAATTATCTGATGCAGATACCGGTCAAAGTATCGCGACCAGGACTATCGACAACAATGGCTTTATTGTTGTTGATGACTTGAAGTTCAAAGTAAGCGGCACGCCGGCAGAAGGCGACTCGTTCGTTGTTTCGGAGTCGTTCGCGTCTAGTTTAAAATCTGACAATATAGAAGATATGTTGAAGATAACAAAATTTGACGCAGCAAATAAATCTGGGGAATTTAATACAAAACTAGATAGCCTTTTGTTTGGGCTTAGTAAGCATGTGTCGTCCGCAGAGATTTACAAGGAAGCAGCCGAAGGTTCGAAAATTGCTGTTGAGGAAATGATTGATAAATTTTCGAGTGTTAGCCTTGATACAGAGGCTGCTAATTTAATGCAACAGCAGCAAGCATACCAGGCCTTAGCACGGGTGCTTAGCACTGCCAAAGAGATGATAGATACACTCATGGAGGTTATTTGATATGCAGTCCGTTAGCTCAAAGTTATTTAATGCGAGTACTAAAGCATCTTTGGAAAAACTTGATGAACAAATAACAAAAAAACAGGCTGAGGTTTCGTCAGGTAAAAAGGATCTAGGTTTGGCCAAAGACTCTGTTTCGATAAACCGTGTAAACTATATTAATATGGCCTTGTCACAATTAGACAGATTTAAAGACGGAATTCAGGCGGCCGCCGGCCATTTGAAAACCCAAGAAACCGCGTTAGCCGAAGTCGAAAATTCGGTGATGCGCTTGTATGAACTTGGACTTCAAGCCAATACTGATACGCTGTCGCCAGATCAGAAAAAACTCATTGGTGTTGAAGTCAAACAGTTAAAGCTCAATATTTTAGACCGTATTAATGCCAAGGATCAGCGAGGCAATGCGATTTTTGGTGGAACAATCGGAAAAAATGATGCTTTTGTTATCAACGACAAAAATAATGTGCGTTACGTTGGTACCTTAGAAGAGGGGGCGGTATCAATATCTGAAAATCGGCAAATAGCTTCTCATTTAAACGGTCATGATATTTTCATGAAAATTCCATCGGGCTCAGGCCAAAAACGTTTGTTCGATATAATTGAAACTTTCGAAAATTCGTTGAGGAATACTGGCATGAACCTGGATCAGACTATCAAGGATTTATTAAACGCACATACTCATATTATTGGAACCAATTCTAATGTTGGTGCAAAAATTAATATGTTGACTAAGCGGGCCGAGAGTAATGAAGCGGTGAAAATAGAGATATTATCAGAGCTTTCGAGTTTACAAGACACTGATTTGGCGGCAGCGATAACCGACATAAACCAGTTGATGTTAACTAAAGATGCGACTCAACAGATCTATGCAAAAATCAGTCAGCAATCCCTTTTTGATTTTATCCGTTGAATTAACGTTTGTCTCTATGGACTATTTGCCTTTCGTTGACGCCAACAACGTTTGATTTAGAGTTGTGTCGACAAGCTGTCTCGAGTTTTTTTTGGGGGTAGTTGTGCTCAGCTTTGATGGCAAATCAAAAAAGCTCGCCTATGTCGATAGCCTGTTTTGAAGTAAACTGAAAGATATTTTGACTTATTGGTAAAAAAACCATTAGATTTAGAAATGGAGAAATTAGTACCATCCAAGTAGCAATTTAATATTGACGGCAAACAAAAAAACTCAATAACGATCCTAAAGACCCGCTCGACTCTACATTATGATGGACATGAACGCTATGATTAAAGGCATTCGTCTGAGTAAACTATACTGGCTATCATTTGTGGTCACTTACACGTATTGCGCGGTGACAGTCTATTTGCTTCTCACATTACCGGCTGATTACTATGACCCATCAAACCCGCAACAGGTTTTGGCAGCTGTAAAGCTAACAAATGTTCGGGTAATCATAATCTCAATTGGATTGGTCATTTACCCATTAGTTTTATTGCTGTCACTTCGTATCGCAAAGTATGTCATTTTGGGTTTAACGGCCTGGGCGATTGCAATGTTAATAGACGATCACTTGGTACTCTATGAAATAATAGAATATCCAAAGCGTGCATCTGTAGCGGCTATATTGGAATTGAGGCCTTTTATAATTATTACGATGGTATGGATGTGTTTTGAGCTCACGTTCAGAGCTGGTAATTAAAAAGGTGCCAATATGAGCAATAAACATATAAACCGGGATGAAATTAAAACGATTTTGGACTCCTTCTCATCTTACCAAGAAGAGTTTTCCAAACCTTCAAAACAGTCAAAATCATTTAAATTTTTTATAATATTTTTTAATGTGTACATCTTAGTATGTTACATATCATTAAATTTAGTACACCATGGCGTCATAATACCCGCTGATCCTACAGTATTAGAAAAAGGTTTTTTGGATATTTTTATAGCTCGGGCTAATGGTGCGTTTTGGCTCTTGGCCGCGATGAATATCTGCCTATTTTTCAACATTTTTTTCAAGTCCATTGTGCTAATAACACTCGTTTATTGTGTTAATAGCTTTGTAGATTCTTTTGTGCTGTTTGGCACATTTGTTGACGCCAACAGACCAGCACTTTCAGTTTACTCATTCAGTCGGCCTTTTATGTTAATAGCACTAATTGGTTTATTAATGACCCACAATCCACCGAAAAGGGATCAACAAGCCAACTAGGCTCAAACAATCATGTATCCAATTGCAATGAGAATCTATTTTTAGCGATGATGAGGCAGCCTCTTTGTCTTGAGCCGGTTTGTGATTGCTAAAACAACGTAAACGCCATCAAAGTATTGGTTACTTTGACTAGCTCTATAATTTCACTGGGCATTTTGTTTTTTTCCAAAAGGTTTCTGTTAGAATGATTTTATAGTTAGGGAGTTGCGAAGCCCAATACGATTATAATGACCAAAATTTAACTTTTGTAGAAACATCATCTCTTCAATTTAAAAATTTAGACGCTTTGTTTTTATGGTTGCGCAGCTTTTGTAATGTCTGGCGTCATTGCTGTTTGCAGCTACAATCGAAGTAAAGCCATTATTTTCATCAATGAATGCAATTTAATGCGTGCCCCACTTCATTAAAAAGCAAGTAAGTCTTTAAAGCTTGAACGCGCATGGCGGGCACAACGAAAGGAAACTTAGGGTGTAAGTGGCAGGGCTGCTTTATAAGTATTTATTGCATCGTGATTTTCTGGACGTCATACAGATTGTGCATGTTAAACAGGGACATTCTGCATTCTGTGCGTTAGACTTAAGCGCATTTATTAGCACATGATAATAATTTTTTGTAAAAATTTGTTTTTAAAATTTTAAATTACAATACATACTATCATAATCCGCGTGTCCGGGGTTCAAGTCCCTGTGCCGCTACCAAACTTTCAGT